>Ga0068877_10000006_pt1 | contig 223761 bp, 201 predicted proteins | sample NOAtaG_FD_66437 | JGI IMG/M metagenome (GOLD analysis project Ga0068877, IMG submission 66437) | Freshwater lake microbial communities from Lake Erie, under a cyanobacterial bloom - NOAA_Erie_Diel6S_1000h metaG | ecosystem: Environmental > Aquatic > Freshwater > Lake | place: USA: Ohio, Lake...
GCGGTTCTTGCCGGGCGTTTTTCGAACACCTGCAGGTTGCTGGTGCCCGGGCGGTGTCTGTAGCCGATGCCCGCATCGAGCGGCTGCGCCTGGCGCGCGTAGGCGTCGCGGAGGGACTCCTGGCGGCGCGCCCTGAAAAGATTGATCGGCTGCGAATACGACCCGTACAGGCGCGCCATCCATTGCGAATCGGAATAGGCGGTGTACGGGACGCCGGAATCATCCTGCAGCACCAGGCTGGCGCGCTCGAGCACCAGGCTGCGCGCGCCGCTGAACTCGTCGCGATGCAGCAGGTAGGAGGCCGCCTTGAGCAGTACCGGGCCTGCCCCCATGGCGCGCACATGGCGCTCCACCTGCGGCGTGTTGGCCAGCGCGCGGTCGCTCAGGTCCGCCTGCAGGTAGACGAGCTCGCGCGGCGCCGACCTTCCCGCCTCCGCCAGTTGCAGGCGCACCCCGCCGATGCCGCCGCGCGGCGCCGCGCCCGCGCACAGGATGCCTTCATCGTTCAGGTGCACCGCCTCTACCGCGCGCACTGCTAAGCCGCCGCGCGTCGCCATGGCCATCATGATCGGCGCCACCCCCGCCAGCTTGCCGCGGTTGAGGTCATCCTTCATGCTGTTTGTCATGAAGAAACTCAGTCGCATGAGGCTCGCGGTCGAATGGCGCAGTTGCGCCAGGGCGGCAGCCGCCTGGGCCTCGTTCATTTGCGGCCATGCCGGAGCATCCCCGGGAGCTTCGAGGCCGATCAGCAGGTAGCGCGGCGCGCGCGGAAACAGCGTATGCGCATACATGAAGTCGGGGCCGCTGAACGGGTAAAACAGGATACCGCGCGCCCCGTCGAGGCCATCGACCTCGCGTTCTGCGAATCGCCGCCACGCGGCCAGCGTCTGCGCGCGGGCTCTCGCCCACTCTGCGTCCATGGCCGCGGCATGCGCCTGCCAGAATCGTGTCGCGCTGATCTGGCTGCCGTGAATGCCGGCGGGGCGCATGCCCGCCAGCAGGCGGGCGCTGGCCTGCATGACCTCCGCCGCCTCCGCCGTGGGGCTCGACGGCGCGATACAGGTGGCGGTCGAGGCGCCCACGCCCGGTACACCGAGGGAAAGCGCGATGGCGATCACGAACAGCGGAAAAGGCATGAACGGCGAGCGCAAGCGTCGGGCTCACAAGCTTGCCAGCCGCGCATGGCAGCCATGCCCCGAAAAGCGCGGCTAAACCGGCCCTTGGCGAATCGGGCGTGGCCGCCGGGCAGGCAGGCCGATGACACCGGCCGGCTCGGCCACTGCGATGATCCGCGGGCGGATCAGGCCGATGCGCCGGGCGTGCGCCGCGCTCGCGCATCGAGCGGGTAGATCGGACGCCGGACGTGCTCGAAACGGAAAATGCGGTTGTCCGAACTCGTCACGCCCGGCCCGGCGCACGGGATGACGGCAGCCGCCATCGGCTCGAACACCGGGCGAAAATACATGCGCGACTTGAGCAGCAGGAAACGCGCCGCCCGCACATCGATACCCACCGATTCGAAGCAGCCGATATCGAGCGGCTCCTGCGGCTGCGAGGTCACGACGACCTGCGCCCGACCGGTGTCGAGCACGGCGGTGCGGCCCATGAAGAGCCGGTCGCCGGTGAAGATCGGGCCTGTCACCACGTACTCGCCGTCGCCGATCAGCCGCACCCGCCCGGTCAATTCGAGCGGCACCGGGTCGGGCACGCCGATGCGCGGCATCACGGTCTTGTTGCCAAGTTTCACCGTCACCTCGGCGCCGACGCCGGCAGCCGCCATCTGCGCGACCGCCTGCGGGTCGCAAGTCGGGCCGACGACCACACCCTCGAAACCGGCATCGAGCGCGGCGCGCAGCACATCGATGGTGTCGCAGGTGCCGCCGGACATCACGTTGTCGCCGTGATCCATGAGGATCACCGGCTTGCCGCCTGCCTTGTGCGCCGCCTTGCGCGCGCGCCCGATGGACTGCGCCAGCGGCTCCTGCCGGAACACGAATCCGGCACGGCAAGACCAGAGAAAGTCGACCCCCCACTCGGCCGTGCGCCTGGCGAGCGTCGCCCCGCCGCGGCGTTTCGCGTCAGCCACCACCACCACGCTCATGCCGGCATCCGGCGTGTCGGCCTGCGGAAAGCCGCCGAAGACGCTGCAGGCCAGGATACCCGGGTCGCGCTCGCGCCACTTGGCACCTTCCAGCGCCGCCTTCATCGCGCCCAGGTTGGTGTTCATGGCCAGCGTTTGTGCCAGCACGCGCGCATGCGCATAGCCGATCACCGGCTCGATCTTGCCATCGAGCATGTCGAACAGCAGGCGGCCCGCATGCGCACCGGTTTCGTACATGTCGATATGCGGGTAGGTCTTGTAGCCGACGATGATGTCGGCGTTGTCGACGATCTTGCGGCTGATGTTGCCGTGCAGGTCCAGCGCGACGGCGAGCGGTATGACGGGCGCGATGGCGCGGATGCGCTCGAGCAGGTCGCCCTCGCCGTCCGGACTGTTTTCGGCCACCATCGCGCCATGCAGGTCGAGCAGCACGGCGTCGCAGCCGCGCGCCACGGCGGCGCAGATCGTGTCGCACATGTGGGTGTAGGCGGAGGCCTCGACCGGCGCGCTGGGGTAAGCCATGCCGGCCAGCGGGGTGTCGATGTCGCAGCCGCGCGCCTCGGCCTGCGCGAGGAAGGCGCCCATGGCGACGCGCGCGCCGGTCATGGCGCGCCGCGCGTCGGCGCCGTAGTACGGCCCCTTGCCGTTGCCGGTGCCGAAAGCGGCAAGCGGGGTGGGCACCGGCGAGAAGGTGTTGGTTTCGTGCTGCATGCGGGCGATGACAACGCGCATCTGGAACTCTCCTGGTGTGTGGCGACGGATTATGTCAGCCGAGCCCGGCAGCGCGGGACTCAGCGCTTGCGTCGGGCCGGGCGGGTCGCCAGGAAAATGCCCGGCAGGATCAGCGCCGCGCCTGCATAGTGGAACGGGCGTACCGCTTCACCGAGCACCGCCCAGGCCAGGCCCGCTGAATACAGCGGGCCGAGATACAGCACCACCCCGACCCGCGCCGCGCCGAGTTCGCGCTGCATGAACGAATAGGACAAGTAGGCGCCCACGCCGGGAAACACGGCAAGCGCGACCATGTAGCCCAGCGTCGTGAGGTTCACCGCCGTGGGCATGAAGGCGAGCGCCTCGACGATCGTGAACGGCATCAGGACCAGCACCCCCGCCCAGCAGGTCAGTGCGAGGCGCGCGATGTGGCCGAAAGCGGTGGGCCAGGCCTTCAGCAGAAGGGCGTAGATGGTCCAGGACAATGCCGCGGCCAGGATCCACAGGTCGCCCGCCGTGAACTCCAGGCCGGCCAGCGTGCCCCACTGCCCCTTGAGCACCACATGCAGCACGCCGCCCAGTGCGAGCGCGACACCGGATACCTGGGCCCAGCCCATGCGCTCCTTCAGGACGAAGGTGGACACCAGCGCGATCAGCACGGGCGAGATCGCATACAGAAGGCCGATGTTGGTGGCCGAGGTGGTGCGCGCGCCGATATAGACGAAGGCGCCGCAGATCCACATGCCCAGGAGCCCGAAGACCAGCAACTGCCCGCTTTCGCTGCGGATGGCTGCGCGCTTTGCGGATATTTCGCTCCAGGCCATCGCGGTGAGGATCAGCGCGGCCAGGGTCCAGCGCCCGAGCGCCAGGGCATGCGGCGCCACCGTCGCCACGGCGGAGCGCGCGACCAGGTAGTTCACCCCCCATAGCGCCGGCGTGACGAGGATCAGGATGTAGGCTAAGCGCAGCTTTTGGGCGGGAGTCAAGCGGGGGAGCCGATGTCAGGTTGCCGGACGCGGCTGGCAGCGGCGACCTCGCACGGGGATGCGGACAACTGGAACACAAACACAACACAAACACAACACAAACACAAACACAACACAAACAAAACGGGGCGCCTTGCGGGCGCCCCGAGCCGGGCCACGCGGCAGCGCGGATCAGTCGATCGTCGCCAGCACTTCCGCGATGGTCGAAAAGATGCGGTCGATCTGCGCCTTTTCCACCACCAGCGGCGGCGATACGGCAATGATGTCGCCGGTGGTTCGCACCAGCACGCCCCGGGCGAAGCACTTGGTGAGCGCCTCGTAGGCACGCTTGCCGGGGGCGCCGGGGCGCGGCTCCATCTCGACGCCGGCCACCAGGCCGTAGTTGCGGATGTCGATCACATGCCGCGTGCCCTTGAGCGCATGCGCCGCCTGCTCGAAATACGGGGCGAGTTCGCCGGCGCGCTTGAACAGTTGCTCGCGTTCGTACAGGGCGAGCGTGGCATTGGCGGCCGCGCAGGCCACCGGGTGCGCGGAGTAGGTATAGCCATGCATGAACTCCATGCCGCCTTCCGGCGTGGCTTCGATGATGGCGTCGTGCACTTCCTGCCTGATGGCCACCGCGCCCATCGGGATGGTGGCGTTGTTGATCGCCTTGGCCATGGTCATGATGTCGGGCTTGACGCCGAAGGCGTCATAGGCGAACGCGCCACCGAGGCGGCCGAAGCCGGTGATGACCTCGTCGAATATGAGCAGGATGCCGTGCTTGTCGCAGATGGAGCGCAACTTTTCCAGGTAGCCCTTGGGTGGCAGCAGCACGCCGGTGGAACCGGCCATCGGCTCGATGATCACCGCGGCGATGTTGGACGCATCGTGCAGGGCGACGATGCGCTCGAGCTCGTCGGCGAACTCGGCGCCGAACAACGGCTGGCCCTTCGAGAAGGCGTTGCGCTTGATGTCGTGGGTGGCCGGCAGGTGATCCACACCCGGCAGCATGCTGTTGCCGAACAGCTTGCGATTGCCCGGGATGCCGCCGACGCTCATGCCGCCGAAGTTGACACCATGGTAGGAACGCTCGCGCCCGATGAAGCGGGTACGGCCGCCGTCGCCGCGCGCGCGATGATAGGCCAGCGCGATCTTGAGCGCGGTGTCGGCCGACTCGGACCCGGAGTTGGTGAAGAAGATGCGGTTCAGGCCGGGCGGAGTGATCGCGGCGAGGCGGCTGGCGGTCTCGAACGCGAGCGGATGGCCCATCTGGAACGAGGGCGCGAAGTCCATGCGCGCCACCTGCTCCTGCACCGCGCGCACGATCTCGTCGCGGCAATGGCCGGCGGCCACACACCACAGGCCGGCACAACCGTCGAGCACTTCGCGGCCATCGGGAGTCTTGTAGTACATGCCTTTGGCTTCGGACAACAGGCGCGGCGCCTGCTTGAACTGGCGGTTGGCGGTGAACGGCATCCAGAACGATGCGAGGTCCTGCTGCAGGTCTGTCATGTCCATGGCGAACTCCTTGAGGAAGGTGCTTCTATATTAGGCACGGCACATGCAAACGGGCGCCGATCTGCCGCATAATGACGCGGTAATACCGCATTTAAAGTATTTTTTATGAAAAAATCCCGCGCCAAAGCGCTCGATGACCTGGATCGCCGCCTGCTCGCGCTCCTGCAGCAGGATACCGCCGTCACCGCCGAGCATCTTGGATCACAGGTCGGCCTGTCGGCTTCTTCGGTGCAGCGACGCATCAAGCGCCTGCGCGCCAGCGGCGCCATCAGGCGCGAGGTGGCCATCGTCAATACCGACGCCATCGGCAAGCGCATGACCTTCATCGTCGGCGTGAAGGTGGACTTCGGCCAGAAGGCCGGCGTCGACGCCTTGCGGCGCAAGCTGCTGGCCGACCCGCGCACCCAGCAGGCCTACTACGTGACAGGCGAGGTCGACCTCATGCTGGTGGTGGTGGTGCAGGACATGCAGGACTACGACCACTGGTCCAAGACCCTGCTGCTTTCTTCCCCCGCGATGCTGCGCTTCCAGTCCAACGTGGTGATCGAGGGCTTGCGCGTCGGGCTGGCGGTGCCACTATGACGCAAAGCACCGGCGGCACAAGCGCTCAGCCGGCCTGAGCGTAACGCTTCTTCGACTCCCTGATCATCTGCAGCAGCGCCTGGGCCGGATCGCGCCCCTCGGCCTTGGCGCGTTCCTTCGTCTCGACCCACAACTTGAGATCAGCCTCGCCCTGTCTCGCGTGGCGGTTCCAGTCCGGGTCGATCGGCGTGGTCAGTTCCAGGCGGATGCCGTTGGGGTCGTGGAAGTAGATGCTCTCAATCATGCCCTTGTGGTCGATCGGGCCGATCACCTCGACGTCGTTTTCCTTGAGCCAGGCCAGCCAGCGCCGCACTTCGGCCTGGTTTTCCACCCACAGCGCGCAATGATTGAAGGTGTCGTAGGCGGGGTGGGTCGACTTGGCCGCCGGCGGCAGATCGGTGCATTCGAAGAAGGCGATGGTCGAGCCGTCGCCCATGCGGAAGAAGATGTGGAAATAGGGGAAGTTCTCGCCGGTGGAAGGCACATGATCGTCGAAGATCGTGCTGGCCAGTTCCATGCCGAGAACGCGGGTGTAGAAGTCCGCGGTGGCCGCCACGTCGTGGGTCACATAGGCCAGATGGTTGAGCATTTTCGGCACCAGGCCGGCGGGGCGGTTCGTGGGGCGGTTCATCGCAGGGGTCTCCAGTGAAGTGGGGCGCGCGCTCATGCCACGGCGCCGGCGTCGACGCGCTCGGCCACGGCAGGCATGACTTGTTCGGCGAACAGGCGCATGGAACGCTCGACGCTGGCCCTGGGCATGGCGCCGAAGTTGTGCAGGGTGGCCACATGGCGCACGCCCATCTCGTGCAGGCGCGCCACCTTGGCCGCCACCGTCTCGACCGAGCCGAACAGGCAGATGCCGTTGGCGAGGATGTCCTCGTAGAAATGCTTCTTCGCGTACAGCCGGGTATCGACATACAGGTCGTAGGCGGCCTTGCACTGCGCCTTGGCTTCTTCATCGGTTCCGGCCACGTGGGTGTGCAGGGTGAACACATGGTCGGCATCCTCCGCGGCCAAACCGGCCTCGGCTCGGCCACGTCGGTACTCGGCGAGCATGGCGCCAATGTCCTCGAAGTCCCTGCACGAGGCGTAGGGCACGGTGAAGATGCGGTCGCCCTGCCGGCCCACATGATAGGCCGCCTCGCGCGCAAGGATGGCCACGTGGATGGGCGGCATCCTACCCTCGTGCGGCAGCACATTCAGGGCCACCTTGTCGGATTTCGAGAACCTGCCCTGGTAGGAAAGCGTTTCGCCGGCCATCAACCGCTTGACGACGGAGAGGTTCTCGTTGAAACGGTCGCGTTTTTCGGCGGGCTGCGCATCGAAACCGATGAACTCGTGGCTCAGGTAGCCGGAGCCGACACCGAACACCAGCCGGCCGCCGCTCATCATGTCAAGCATGGAATAACTTTCCGCAATACGCCGCGGGTCATGAAAGGTGAGGATGGAGATCGCCGAGCCGAGGCGGATTTTGCGCGTGCGTTGGGCTAGCGCGGAGAGCAGCACCACCGGGTCGGGCACCACACCGTACTGGTGGAAGTGGTGTTCGGCGCAGAAGAATGTGTCGTAGCCGAGCGACTCGCCCAGTTCGCACTGCCGCATGACCTGCTCGTAGAGCTGCGGGATGGAACGCCCCATGTCCGGATGGTGATCGTTGACGGAAAACACCGAGTACAGAAGGGGCGCGGCCATGGCTAGTCTCCACTGGGGTTGCCGCTTGCGATTGCGGCTTTTGATGGGATTGTGCGAAACTAATTCTACATTCCGCAAAACTGCCGCATTGCAACCCTGCCATTGCAACCCTGCCATTGCAACCTTGCCATTGCAACCTTGCCATTGCAAGCTTGCAACTGCGGCCCGAGACCCCGGAGGAGACCGCAGTGCAAAGAATCGGTTCGACGACTTTTCTAACCCGTCTCGCCCGTTTTGTCGCCGGCGGCGCGCTGGCCGCGAGCGCCGCCGCGCTGGCGCAGACCTATCCGTCCAAGCCGATCAACTGGGTGGTTGGCTTCCCGCCCGGTGGCGGCGCCGACGCCGTCACTCGCATGGTGGCGGCCAGGATGGCGCAGAACATGGGCCAGACCATCGTGGTGGAAAACCGCCCGGGGGCCAGCGCCATCATTGCCACGCAATACGTGGCGCAGGCGCCGGCTGACGGATACACGTTGCTCAGCGCCGAACAGGGCGCCCTGGTCTACAACAGCGCGCTGTTCACCAAGCTGCCCTACGACGCCGCGCGCGACCTCACGGCGGTTTCGAACATGATCCGCGCACCACTCCTCTTGGTGGTGCATCCGTCCTATCCCGCCACCGACCTGAAGTCTTTTATCGAAAGCGCCAAGCGTCAACCAGGCAAGCTCAACTATGCCTCCCCGGGCAAGGGCCTGGCGCACAACCTGGCCATGGAGATCTTCAAGGTCAGGGCCGGGATCGACATCGCCGACATCACCTACAAAGGGCTCGGTCCCGCCATTCAGGATGTGCTCGCTGGCCAGGTGCCGATCGGCATGGCCGATACCGTGGCGGCGACCCAGCACATCCGCGCTGGCAAGTTGCGCGCATTGGTCGCGTTTTCAAACGCACGCCTGGCCGTCCTGCCGGATGTGCCTACGACCACCGAATTGGGCTTCCCCGACCTCGACATCGCGCCCATCGTGGGGCTGGTAGTGCCCGCCAAGACGCCGCGCGATATCGTCAACCGCCTGGGACTTGAAGTGGCCAAGGCGGTACGCGATCCGGAAGTCAACAAGAAGCTCACCGACCTGGGCCTGGAAGTCATCGGCAATACGCCGGAGCAGTTCAGCGCGTACATCGCGGACGAGACCAGGCGCCGCCTTCCGTCCATCCGCGCGCTCAACATCCGCCTCGACTGAGGCATTTCACCGGCCCCGGCGCGTGCATGCGGGCGGAGGCGGCGCCTACGCCCGGTTGGCGCGTCGCAATGCCGCGTGCAGCAGCACATTGATGCCCGGCACGGTCTCCTCCAACCCGGCATGCTCGTGGTTGTTGTGGGTGATGCCGTCCCGGCAGGGCGTGAAGATCATGGCCGCAGGCGCCACCTTGGCGATGTGATACGCGTCATGGCCGGCCTGGCTGGCGATGTCCAGGGTCGCCACGCCAAGTGAGGCGGCTGTATCGCGTACCAGCGCGACCATCTCGCGGTCGAAGATGTCGGCGCCCCAGTGCCACTCGTCGAAAACCTTCATCTCGCAATTTGAACGCCGCACACATTCGGCCAGCGCGTCCATGAATTCCGCGCGCATGGCATCGGCGGTCGCCGGGTCATCGTGGCGCACATCGCCGGTGAATTGCGCGTAGTCCGACAGGATGCCGGGCTTGTTGGGCCAGGCGTGGATGCGCGCGGCCGTACCCTTACCGCCGCTGGCGTGATATTTCCAGCCGATGTCGTTGACGGCCACCGCCAGCATGGCGGCGCCGACGAGGGCGTTCTTGCGCTTGTCCATCGGCCAGGGACCGGTATGCGCGGTCTCGCCGAGCACGTCGATGATGAAGCCATGCGCGGTGTAGCCATGCGTCACCACGCCCACCGGCACCTTGCGCGCATCGAGTTCCGGCCCCTGCTCGATATGCAACTCGAAGTAGCCGTCCAGCGCGCGACCGCCCACCGGTGCCGTGCCGCGATAGCCGATGCGCTGCAGTTCCGCGCCGATGGTGGCGCCGTCGTCGGCCTGGCGCGCATAGACCCACTCCACAGGATGCACGCCGGCAAAAGCGGCCGAGCCGACCATGGGCGGGGAAAAGCGCGCGCCCTCCTCGTTCATCCACACCGCCACCTCGATCGGGCGGCGGGTCCGGATGGCGCGGTCGTTGAGCGTACGCACGACTTCGAGCGCCGCCAGCACCCCGACGATACCGTCATAGCGCCCGCCGTTGATCTGGGTATCCAGGTGCGATCCCAGCACCACCGGCGCAAGCGAATCCTCCAGGCCGCGGCGCCGGGCGAAGATATTGCCCACCGCATCGACCGTGACGCCCAGGCCGGCCTCGCGGCACCAGGCACAGAACTCGTCGCGCATCTGCTTGTCCGCATCGGTGAGCGCCACGCGAGCCAGCCCGCCGGGTCTGCCGACACCGATCTGCGCGGAGCGTTCGATGGTGGACCAGAAGCGTGACGCGTCGATACGCAGGTCGGCAGGGATGGCGACAGCCTGTTGCATGCTCAGTCCTCCAGCAGCGCCCGGACGGCGTTTTCAATGAAGGCGGCGTCATCAGGCGCCTGGAACGGATTGCCGGCGCGATGCCCCCAGATCGACGAGATCGGCTGCAATACGGCGCGCGCCAGGTGCGGCAGTTCACGACGGTTATCCTCGACCCGGAAGTACAGGTCATGGTCGCCGGGCATCAGCAACACCTTCGCACGAATCGACTTCAGCGCCCTCTGCAGGTCGCCGCCGAAATCCGCATGCGCGCTGATGTCGCCGTTCTGCCAGGTCCAGAGTTGTGCGAGCAGGTCTTCAGGCGCACGGCGCGCATAGTTGGCCTCCCAACTGCGCACGAGAAAATCCTCCAGGGAAGAAAAGCCGATGCTCCGCCATACCTCCTCGCGATAGAACGCCTGCGACAGCGCCCAGCCAGCGTATACCCGGCCCATGGCGCGGAAGCCGCGCACCGGTTTCGCGGTGAACACGCCATCGACATAGGCGGGGTCGGCGGTCAGCGCCGCGCGTACGCCTTCGAGGAACACTGCGTTATGCGGAGCGCAGCGCGCCGAGCCGCACACCACGGCGATGCGCTCGACCAGGTCAGGGAACGCCACCGCCCAATGATAGGCCTGCATCGCGCCCATCGACCAGCCGTAGACCAGCTTCACCTTGTCCACCCCGAACACCTCGGCCAGCAGGCGCTGCTGCACACGCACGGCGTCGTGGTAGGTGACGTTCGGATAGCGATCGCCCACCAGCGGCCAAGGGGTATTCGAGGGGGAGGAGGACAGGCCGTTGCCGAACAGGTTGGGAATGACCACGAAGTACGTCGCGGGATCCAGCGCCCCCCCGGCGCGCACCAGCCATTGCGTGTCGTAGTGCTGAGCAGAGAAGGATGTCGGGTAGACGATCACGTTGGACCGGTCGGCATTGAGTGTGCCGAAGGTCTTGTAGGCGATCTTCATCGCCGGAAACGTGCGCCCGGACTGCAGCACGACATCGCCGGCGTCGTAGATGCGATAGTCCGCCTGGGTGGCGATGGTGGTCATGGCGCGGAACCCGCAAGAGACAAACGAGTCGCCATGATAGCGCCGGCCCCGCAAGGCGGGGCGGGGCACGGAAGCCGCAGACCCCAGTGCCGGGCATCCGCGCGGCCTTCCTAGTGGGACATCAGCACCGGAACCGTCATTTCCCTGAGAATGGTGCGGGTCACGCCTCCCAGGACAAGCTCGCGCAGGCGCGAGTGGCCGTAGGCGCCCATCACCAGCAGGTCGGCGCCCAAGTCGGAAATGCGCGACAGCAAGAGCGAACCAACGTCGATGCCGGCGGTACGCTCCTGCGAAACCTCGACCTTCAGGCCGTGGCGCGCCAGAAAGAGCGCGATATCCGCACCGGGCGACTCGCCATGACCACCAGCGCCGGGGCTGGCGTCACCGACGATCACGGTCACGCGCTTGGCGCGCTTGAGAAGCGGCAGAGCGTCGGTGACCGCACGGGTGGATTCCTTGGTGGCGCTCCATGCGATGACGGCATGATCGCCGAAGGTCGGGAAACTGCCTGCGTAGGGAATCAGCAGCACGGGGCGCCCGGCCGCGAGGATGGCGTGGTCGGGGAAATCGCGCTGTTCCGGTCCGTCGACGCTGTCGGCATCGGCCTGGCCTACGACGACAAGGTCCGCATAGCGCGCGCTGGTGGCGAGACCATGCACAGGGTCGCCGGACACGCGGCGCACCTCGACACTGGTCAATCCTTCGCGGCGCGCCATGGCCTCGAACGACTGACCTACGGCAAGGGCGTCGGCCTCGGCGCGCTGCAACTGCGCGCGCGCCTCGTCTTCGCCCAGGTGCGCACGCACATAGGGTGGCATGCGGGTGATGTCGACATGCGAGAGCGCGGTCAGATGCGCGCCGGACTCCTGCGCGAGTTTGATGGCGGCATCGGCCGGCGCGCTACGCTTGGGGTCGAGCCAGACTGCGATTGACTTGTAGGACATGATGGGCCTTTCTCGCGTTCGTTGGTTTGCCGATGCCGTAGATTGGCACCGCAGGCGAAGTCCGCTTTGATCAACATCAAACAAGCCCGCCCCCGCGCAAACGCCCCGGCCGGAATTTGCCCGGGCGGGCGCGCCGCCCGAACGCTTGGCCCGCACCAGCGCAGCATGAGAGAATTTCCCGCATGATGAAATCCGGCGCCCGGCCATGAGCGAGGAGAACAAGGCCTCGATCCAGGTGATCGACCGCATGATGCAGTTGATCGACCGCCTGGCGGCGTCAGGCGCGCCCGCGAGCCTCAAGTCGCTTGCCGAGGAATGCGGCCTGCATCCGTCCACCGCGCACCGCATCCTGGGCGTGATGGTGCGCTGCGGCTTTGCCGATCGCGCCGAGGGCGGTGCCTATCGCCTGGGCATGCGTTTCCTGGAATTGGGCAACGTGGTGCGGTCGCGCATCAACGTGCGCGAAATGGCTTTGCCGTTCATGCGCGAACTGGCCCATGCGACCGGGGAAACGGTCAATCTTTCGGTGCGTCAGGGCGACGAGATCATGTATGTGGAGCGCACCGCGGAAAACCGCTCGATGATGCGCGTGGTACAGATGGTGGGCGCGCGCGCGCCCCTGCACATTACCGCCGCCGGCAAGCTTTTCCTGTGCAGGGACGAACCCGAAGCGATCCGTGCCTATGTGGCACGCACCGGTTTGCGCACACATACCCATAACAGTCTTGCGGGTATCAATGCGCTGACCCGTGAGCTTGCCCAGGTGCGCCAGCAGGGGTTCGCGCTCGACCAGGAAGAAGCCGAGGTCGGCGTGCGCTGTATCGCCGCCGCCATCACCGACGACAGTGGCGCGATGATCGCCGCCTTGTCGGTTTCCGCACCGGCAGACCGGCAGAAGCCGGACCACTGGACCCCGCTCATCCGCGCTGCCGCAGGACGCATCTCGCGCGCCCTGGGCTTCGCCGCCTGACCGGCGCACCGGCCATCCCTCATGGAAGACATACAACCAGGAGCCGCATTTTGAACAAACAAAAGACCGGGGTCATCCAGTTCTACGACACGCACCCCATCAACGAGGACGAAATCCTGGCCAAGCTGCGCGCTCGCGGTGACGACCCGGACAAGCTCACCCAGGATCAATTGAAGGACTTCGACCAGGACCACTATGGCGGCATCGACGTCGTGGATGCGCTGGCCGAGCGCGCCGGCATCCAGGCCTCACACCATGTGCTCGACGTGTGCAGCGGCATGGGCGGCCCCGCCCGCTGGCTGGCCCATCGCATCGGCTGCAGCGTCACCGGGCTCGACTTCACGCTCTCCCGCGTGGAGGCCGCACGCCGGCTGACACGGCGGGTCGGCCTTGATGGGCGCGTCGATTTCCGCCACGGGGACGCCACCGCCATGCCGTTCGAAGCCGGCGCCTTCGATGTCGCCATCAGCCAGGAGGCCTGGCTGCATGTGCCGGACAAGAAGGCGGTCATCCGCGAGTGCGCGCGTGTGCTCAAGCCGGGCGGCACGCTCGCCTTCACCGACGTGACGCTGCGCTCGCCGCTTGACGCAGAAGAGGAGTCACGCATGGCGGCCGAAATGCATGCGCCCGGGGTGGCCTCGGTGGATCGCTACCTGGCCCTGCTGCGGGACAACGGCCTGCAGTTGGCGGGCAACGAAGACCTGTCGGCCATGTGGACCGACACCCTGGTCAAACGACTGGCAATGTACCGTGGCTTGCGCGACACCACCGTTGCGAAATTCGGCCAGGCGCATTTCGCCGCCTGGGACCGCACCTACAGCTTCTTCGTCGGGCTATTCACCACGGGCAAGCTGGGCGGCGCGCGCATCGTGGCGCACAAGGGCTGACACCCAGGCCATCGACGCGAAGCCATGAGCCCGATCACGCACTTGCTGGTGGGCTGGACGGTCCTTGAGAAAGCCGTGCCGGAGCGGCGCGACAAGGCCATCGTCGCCATTGCCGGCGTGCTGCCCGACCTCGACGGGCTGGGCATCGTGATCGACTTCGCCACCCGCACGCTGGGCCTGCCGGAAACGGACTACTACCAGGCGTTCCACCGGCTCTATGGCCACGGGCTTGCCGCGGCCCTGGTGTTCGCCCTCGTCGCGTTCACAGCGGCGCATCGACGCCTGTTGACCGCGGCCTTGTCGTTCGTGGCCGTTCACCTGCACTTTGCCTGCGACCTGCTCGGCTCGCGCGGCAACAGGCCGGATGACATCTGGGGCATCTGGTACTTCGCGCCGTTGTCCACCGCGCACGAGATCGCCTGGACCGGGCAGTGGCCGCTGGTCGGATGGCAGAACATGCTCATCACCGCCGTATTGATCGGGCTGGTTCTGGAACGCGCCGCGCGCCGCGGCTATTCGCCCCTGGTGATGGTGAGTCCGCGTGCCGACCGCGAGCTCGTCGCGGTCCTGCGCAAGTGGCGCGGCATTCACAGCGACCGGTAGGTCTCCCACACCTTGGTCAGTCGCTTGACCGACACCGGCATCGGGGTGCGTAACTCCTGGGCGAACAGCGACACCCGCAACTCCTCGAGCAGCCAGCGGAATTCCTCCAACCGTGGATCGGCCGATCCCGCCCGTGCCAGCTCCACCATGCGCCGCAGCCACGCCTGGGCCAGCGGCGCGAATTCCGCCATCAGGCGGGTATCGCGCGCAGGGTCGGCGCGCAGCTTGTCGATGCGCACCGAGATCGCCTGCAGATAACGCGGCAGGTGCGCCAGTCGTTCGTAGGGCAGCGCGACGATGAAATCCTTGGGCAGCAAGCGTTGCATCTGCGCCGCGATGTCCTGGGCCGCGGCGGAGAAGGCCTTGGCCCCTACCAGCTTTTTCTGCATCGCCTGATGCGCTTCCAGAACACGGGTGATGAGCCCGGTGATCTCCTGTGCGATGAGCGACAGGCGGGCGCGCCCATCGTCGCGCCGCTTCGCGAATTCGGATTCACTGCGCGGCAGCGGGGCGGCAAGACAGGCGCGGCGGATGGCGGCCTCGATCAGTTGCGTCACGAGCTCGCGCTCGCCGCCGAAGGGCGCGTACATGAGGCCGATGGCGCGCACGTTGAGGTTTTTCTCCAGAAAGCGGATCTGGTCCACCAGCGCGAGGCGCAGCAGGCGCGCCAGTCCCTTGACATGCGCGGCGCCCGCGGCGCCCGGTTCGTCGAACAACTCGACATTGACGGCGCTGCCGGTATCGACCAGCGCTGGATAGCCGATCAGCGCACCCACCTCGACGATTTCCTCCAGCGCGCCGAAATCCCATTGGGTGCGCCCTTCATGAAGAACACGCCCGGGCGACGTGGCGCTTTTCGTGTCGGGGCGGGCCGCCCCGCCCACGGGGACTGCGCCGCCGCCGAGTTTCGCGCGCGCGGTGTTCGCAAAGCTTGCCGTCGCCCTCTCGGCATGCGCGGCACGCAGCTGCACGAGGTTGCGCCCCATGTCGAGCTGGCGACCATGCTCGTCGACCACCTTGAAGTTCATCACCAGATGGGCCGGTACGGTCTCGAGCTTGAACGCGTCCGCCGGCACGACAACGGCAGTCTTCTCGCGGATCCAGCGCCCCAGCGTGGCCGGCATGGTGCCGGCCGGCACCGCCTCGCCGGAGTGTGCGGCTGCGAAGCCGGCGGCAAACTCGGGCAGGGGCACACAGCCGCGCCTGAGCTTCTGCGGCAAAGACTTCAGCAGCGCCAGCGTCTTTTCCTTGCGCATGCCCGGCACCAGCCAGTCGCAGCGATCCGCATCGACCTGGTTGAGCGCGGCCAGCGGCACGGTGGCCGTGAGGCCGTCGCGCGGCGAACCGGGTTCGAAATGGTAGGAGAAGGCGAATTCGATCGGCCCGGCCGACAGGCGCGCCTTTTTCGGAAACAGATCGGTGGTGATGCCGGCCGCCTCGTGGCGCATGAGGTCGTCGCGCTTGAGAAAAAGCAGGCGCGCATCGGCACGCTCGGCTTCCTTGCGCCAGATCTCGAAAGTGGTGCCGTCGACCACCCGCGGCGGGATCACCGCGTCATAGAAAGCGTAGATCAGCTCATCGTCGACCAGCACGTCGGGGCGGCGCGACTTGTGCTCCAGTTCCTCGATCTCACGGGTCAAACGCTGGTTGTGCGCGAAGAACGGCGCGCGGGTCTCGAATTCGCCCGCCACCAGCGCGCCGCGTATGAACAACTCGCGCGCATGCCTGGGGTCCACCTTCGCATACTCGACGCGCCGCTGGGTGTAGACCGGGATGCCGTACAGCGTGGCGCGCTCCAGCGCCATCGGCCGGGTGGCGTTCTTCTCCCAGCGCGGATCGTGCCAGGAACGCTTGAGCAGGTGCGCCCCGGCCTCCTCCAGCCATTGCGGGTCGATATTGGCAAGCGTGCGCGCATACAGGCGCGTGGTCTCGACCAGTTCGGCGGCCATCACCCACTTGCCGGCCTTGCGGCCGAGCGAGGAGCCGGGATGCGGATAGAAGCGGATGCCGCGCGCACCCAGGTAATGCGCCTCGGCATCGCTCTTCAAGCCGATGTTGCCCAACAGGCCGGTGAGCAGTGCGCGATGGATCTGCTCATGGTTGGCCAGCTTGTCGCTGATGCGCCAGCCCTGCTCTTCCGCAAGCTGCACCAGTTGACTGTGCACATCGCGCCACTCGCGCATGCGGCGCACCGAGAGGAAATTCTTCTGGCAGGCCGCGGCGAGCTTGCGATTGGTGAGTTCGTCGCGCGCTTCCTCGAAAAACGCCCACAGCTTGAGGTAGCCGGCGAATTCCGACTTCTCGTCCCTGAAGCGCGCATGCGCCTGGTCTGCGGCGGCCTGGCGCTCGAGCGGCCGGTCGCGCGGATCCTGCACCGACAGCGCGGAGGCGATGATGAGCACCTCGGCCAGGGCCTGGCGGTCGCGCCCGCCCAGGATCATGCGCCCGATGCGCGGGTCGAGCGGCAGGCGCGAGAGTTCCTGTCCGGTGGGCGTGAGCAGGTTGTCTTCGGCGAGGGCGCCCAGTTCCTGCAGCAGTTGGTAACCGTCGGCGATCGCCTTGGGCGGGGGTGCTTCGAGGAAAGGAAACGCCTCGATCTCGGCCAGCTTGAGCGACTTCATGCGCAGGATCACCGAGGCCAGCGAGGAACGCAGGATCTCGGGGTCGGTGAAGCGGGCGCGAGCCGCATAATCGGCCTCGTCGTAGAGGCGGATGCAGATGCCGGCGGCCACCCGCCCGCACCGCCCGGCACGCTGGTTGGCCGCCGCCTGCGACACCTTTTCCACCTGCAGCTGTTCGACCTTGTTGCGATAGCTGTAGCGCTTCACGCGCGCCAGGCCGGTGTCGATCACGAAGCGAATGCCCGGCACCGTCAGGGAGGTCTCGGCCACATTGGTGGCCAGGACCACGCGCCGCAGGTTGCCGCCCGGCCTGAAGATGCGCTCCTGATCCTGGGCGGAGAGGCGCGCGTAGAGCGGCAGGATCTCCAGCGGCGTACGGGAGCCGGTGGCATGGCGGGTGAGCAATTCGGCGGTGTCGCGAATCTCGCGCTCGCCAGGCAGGAAGATCAGGATATCGCCGCGCCCGGCAAGCGCGCATTCATCGACGGCATCGATGATGGCATCCTCGATGTCGCGTTCGTCGTCCTCAGCCATGTCGGGGTGGCGCACCGGACGGTAGCGCACCTCGACCGGATACAGGCGGCCCGACACCTCGATCACCGGGGCCGGACCGCGGGCGGACTCGAAGTGGCGCGCAAAGCGGTCGGCGTCGATGGTCGCGGAGGTGACGATCACCTTCAGGTCCGGGCGGCGCGGCAGCAGTTGCTTGAGGTAGCCGAGCAGAAAATCGATGTTGAGCGAGCGCTCGTGCGCCTCGTCGATGATGAGGGTGTCGTAGGCCCTGAGGTCCGGGTCGCCCTGGGTTTCCGCCAGCAGGATGCCGTCGGTCATGAGCTTGATATAGGAATCGCGGCCGACCTTCTCGTTGAAGCGGATCTTGTAGCCCACCGCCGCGCCGAGCTCGGTGCCCATTTCCTGCGCGATGCGCGCCGCCGTCGCCCGCGCGGCGATGCGCCGGGGCTGGGTATGGCCGATCAGCCCGGCGATGCCGCGCCCGAGCTCGAGGCATATCTTGGGCAGCTGCGTGGTCTTGCCGGAGCCGGTTTCGCCGCAGACGATCACGACCTGATGCGCGCGGATGGCGGCCGCCACGTCGCCGCGCCGGGCCGAGACCGGCAGTTCCTCGGGGAAGGTGATCGCCGGCAGGCGCGCGGCGCGCGCGGCCTGCTGCGCGGCTGAAAACGACGGGGAGCGCGACATAGGGCGCGGATTCTAGCCGAGCGTGGGGCGCGCGCCTTACCCGCGACATCGCGCGGCGAAAGCCGCCTGCCCGCGCCGTCGGCTGGCATATAAAATGAAGTGCTTCCCACGCCGCTGGAACACCATCGTGCCGCCGCCCATCCGTCCGCATCACACTGCCGACTTCGTCACCTGGTTCCGCTCGGCCGCGCCGTGGCTGCATGCGTTTCGCGGCAAGACCTTCGTCATCGCCTTCGGCGGCGAGATCGTCGAATCCGGCCAGGTCGAGTCGCTCACTCAGGACATCAACCTGCTGACCTCGATCGGCATCCGCGTCGTGATCGTGTGCGGTTCGCGCCCGCAGATCAACGCCGCCCTGACCGCACGCGGCCTGAGCACCGAATTCCATCACGGCTTGCGCGTCACCCACCCGAAGGCGATGGACTGCGTCAAGGAGGCGGTGGGGCGCCTGCGCATCGAATTCGAGCAGCGCTTTTCCTTCGGGCTGCCGAACACGCCGATGGCGCAATCGGAGGGCGTCCGCCTGATGAGCGGCAGCCTCATCACCGCCCAGCCGGTGGGTGTGATCGAGGGGTTGGACTTCCAGTTCTCCGGCAACGTGCGCGACATCGATGCCGAGACCATCCATCATGCGCTCGACAACGGCGACATCGTGCTCCTGACACCGATCGGCTACTCGCCCACGGGCGAGGCCTTCAACCTGATGATGGAGGATGTCGCCGCCAGCGTGGCCATCGCTCTCGACGCGGAAAAGCTGATTTTCCTGATCGACGCGGCCGGGCTCCCGCCCCTGCCCGGACCCAAAACCAAGCGTGCACGCGCCCAGGAGATCTCCCGCGAACTGGCCGCGGCCGAGGCGGAAATGCTGTTCAAGGCGGCCGCCCAGTCGCCCGAACTCTCCGGCATGAGCGAAGACACCCTGCGCGCCCTCGACGCTGCGGTGCGCGCCTCCAAGGGAGGGGTGGCCCGCACCCACCTGATCCCGCGCGAGACCGACGGCGCGCTGCTGATGGAGTTGTTCTCCTACGGCGGCATCGGCACGATGATCACCGAGGCCGGCCTGGAGACCTTGCGCGATGCCACCATCGATGACGTGGGCGGTGTGCTCAAGCTGATCGAACCGCTGGAGGCAGATGGCACACTGGTACGGCGCGGACGAGAGAAGCTCGAGGCCGAGATCGGGCAATTCAGCGTGATCGACCATGACGGCGTGATCGCCGGTTGCGCGGCGCTCTACCCCTTCAACCGCGAGGGCCTTGCGGAAATGGCCTGCTTCGTGGTGTCCCCCGGATATCGCGGCCGCAACTACGGCGAGCAATTGCTCTCGCGCATGGAAGCCAAGGCGCGCCAGAACCGCATCAAGCGGCTGTTCGTGCTGACCACGCGTACCGCGCACTGGTTCATCGAGCACGGCTTCGTCGAGGGCAGCCTGGACGAGTTGCCCGAGGCGCGGCAGAAGCTCTACAACTTCCAGCGCCAATCCAAGATCTTCCTCAAGAAACTCTGAAGCCCCCGGCCGGGGAGCGCGCCACGCCGCGTAAACTACGGATTTTCAATTTCCGTTTTTTCTGGAGTGCAAGACATGGCTCGGATAGTTCAATGCATCAAGCTCGGCCGCGAAGGGGAAGGCCTCGATTTCCCCCCGTATCCGGGCGACCTTGGCAAGAAGGTTTGGGAAAGCATCTCGAAGGAGGCCTGGGGCATGTGGCTCAAGCACCAGACCATGCTGATCAACGAGAACCGCCTCTCCGGCGCAGACCCGCGCGCCCGCAAGTACCTGATGGAGCAGGCCGAGAAGTTCCTCTTCGAGGGCAGCGCCGACGCCGCCTCTGGCTACGTGCCGCCCGCTTCCTGACCGGCGGGCCGCGCGCGGGCGCTAGGCCGCGCGCAGGGTCCTGACGCCCCCGCTGGTGCCGAGCAGCAGGACATCCGCCCCGCGGCGCGCGAACAGGCCGACGGTCACCACCCCGGTGATCTGGTTGATCTCGGTCTCCACCGCCGCCGGGTCGGAGATGACCAGCCCGGACACGTCGAGGATCTGGTTGCCGTTGTCGGTGACGAAGCCGGCGCGCAGCACGGGCCGGCCGCCCATGGCGACAAGGGCCCGGGCGACATGGGCGCGGGCCATGGGGATGACTTCCACCGGCAGCGGAAACCTGCCAAGCCGGTCCACCAGTTTGCTTTCATCGGCTATGCACACGAAACGCCGGGCCACGGCCGCGACGATCTTTTCGCGGGTGAGCGCACCGCCGCCCCCCTTGATCATCGCGAGCCCCGCGGTGACTTCGTCGGCGCCATCCACATAGACCGGAATGTCGTCGACGTCGTTGAGGTCGAGGACGCGGATGCCGTGGCCGGCCAGCCGCTCGGCGCTGCGCACCGAACTCGCCACCGCACCCTGGATGCGATCGCGCATCTTCGCCAGTTCGTCGATGAACAGGTTGGCAGTGGACCCGGTACCCACGCCTATGATGGCGTCCGGCACGACATGCTTGACCGCCTCGCGCGCGACGGCGGCCTTGAGCTCATCCTGGGTCATGTTCGGACTACTTGGCGGCTTCGTTGACCGCTGCTTCCAGTTGCGCGAGCGAGATGGCGCCCGGGATGCGGCGGCCGTTGGAAAGGAATATGGTGGGCGTGGCGTTGACGCGCATTTTCTGGCCGAGCGCCTGCAGGCTCTCGATCGGGTTGTCGCAGGTGCCCGGTGAGGAGGGCACCTGGCCCTTCATCATCCAGTCGTTCCATGACTTGAGCTTGTCGGCGGAACACCAGACCGCCTTGGACTTGGCCACCGAATCAGGCGACAGGATGGGGTAGAGAAAGATGTGGATGGTCGTATCGGGAATCCTGGCCAGCGTTTCACGCTCGAACTTCTTGCAGTAGCCGCAGTTCGGGTCGGCAAAGTAGGCCAGCCTGCGCTTGCCGCTGCCGTTGACCTGCCTGATGCTGGATGCCAAGGGCAGGTCATCGAATCGGATGGCGGAGAGCTTGTCGATGCGCTCCTGGGTAAGATTTTCCATGGTCTTGCCGTCGAGAACGTTGCCATGGAACAGGTAGGTCACCCGCTCGTCGGTATAGATCACCTCGCCGCCGACCCGCACTTCAAACAGGCCGAAAAACGGCGTGCGAGTGACGCCGTCGATGACGGTGCCGGGCCGCATGCGCGACTCCAGCACCCGCTTTATGTTGGCTTCCGGACCACCAAGCCGGGGCGGCTCCTTGGCGGACTCCTGGGCGTAGGCCGACGCGGAGATCAACAACGCCAGGCAGGCGGCGGTGCGCGCGAAAAATCTGCTCATGGGATGCCCCTGGTTCGACAAGCTCGCGGATGGTTGGTGGGAAGAACCTGCGTGCTGCCGAGCATTATGCGCGAATCGCGCCGCGAACGATCATCCGGGGCAGTCCCGGGAGGCGGCCGGCAAGGTTCAATCCGAAGTTGCGCAGGCCGCGTGCCAGCGGGTGGTCGAGCGCGAAAAGCCGCGCCAGGCCGTGCGTGACGGCGTGCATTTCCAGCAGGGCCGCCTTGCGGCCGCGCTCGTAGGCACGCAGCGCGAGCGGGTCGCCGCAATCGCGCACCCCGGCCAGCGCAGCGCTCAGACCGGCACAATCCCCGAACCCGAGGTTGAGCCCCTGACCGGCCAGCGGGTGCAGGACATGCGCGGCATCGGCCACCAGCGCCGTGCGCTGTCCGATCAGCCGCCCGGCGCGTTGGTTGCGCAAGGGGAACGCGGCGGGGACGCCGCTGCAGGCCAGGCGCCCGTGCTTGTACATGCCGGCCCGCGCCACGCGCTCCGCAAGGGTTTCACGATCCAGCCCCAGCAGGCTTTCGGCGAAGGTCGTGCTGACCGACCACACCATGGACAGGCGGTCGCCGGGCAGCGGCAGCCAGGCCAGGATGCCGCCAGCGCCGTCTTGCTCGACGCGAAACCATTGCGAGGCGGTATTGTGATGCGGCTTCTCGCAATCGAAGTTCGCCACCACGGCGCTTTGCCCATAGTCGAAGCTCTGGACCTCGATGCCTGCCCATGCCCTGACTTGCGAGCGCGCGCCGTCGGCGCCCACCAGAAGCTGCGCGCCGACGATCCGGCCATCGGCAAGGGTGATGCGAGCCTCGTCATCCACCGTGGCGACCGCGGCCACTTGCACGGGCCGCAATACTTCGAGGGAGGCGGAAAAGCGGGCCGCGGCGGCGAGGACGCGGGCCAGTTCGCGCTCTTCAACGATGGTGCAAAGCGCGCCTACGCCGGCCCTGTAGGCGGACAGGTCAAGCCCGGGCACGAGCGTCTTCGACTGGTCGCCGTAGACCTGCATGTCGTAGACCGGCGCCACGCGCGACGGGTCGAGCGCGCCCCACACCCGGGATTGCGCGAGCCAGGCGGCCGATGCCGGACTGATGGCATAGACGCGCGCATCGAACTCGCCTGCCGGCGAGGCGGCAAGCGCGGGCGCGGGGAGCGCATCGAGCACGACCACCCGCCGGCCCGCCTGGGAAAGCGCCACGCCGAGCGCCATGCCGGAGGGCCCGGCGCCAATGATCGCGACGTCGTATCTCATGTTGCAAAGCTTACTGCGGAAGAAGAAGGTAGCGCGTTAACTTGACGTGGCGGGCCGGACGCACCTTGGCATTACCGGGCAGGCATGGGCTGCCGCGGGCTCACACTATCGGATGCGCCCGCACGTAGACCTTCTCTTCCTTCATGGTGCGGCCGAGCAACTTGACCATGGCGTAGACCGCCTCGATGTGCGCCACCGAGACATTGACCGTGTTGCCCAATTCGATGACCGCGCCAACAAGGGCGTCGATCTCGGGATCCCGACCGGCTTCGATATCCTGCAGCATGGAAGTTTTGTGCTTACCGACCTTCTCCGCGCCGGCGATGCGGCGGTCGATGTCGACGCGAAACGCCACGCCTAGCTTGGCGGCGACTTCTTCGGCCTCCTTCATCATCTTGCGCGCCAGCTCGCGGGTGAGCGGGTACTGGCATATGTCGACCAGCGTCGAGTGGGTAAGCGCGGAGATCGGGTTGAAGGTGAGGTTGCCCCACAGCTTGAGCCAGATCTCGGAGCGGATCGAAGGCAGTACTGGCGACTTGAAACCGGCCGCGACGAGAGTTTCGGCCACCCGCTTGACGCGCTCGCTTTCCAGACCGCCCATCGAAGCGTCGAGTTCGCCCACCGGAAAGCGCTCGCCCTCGATATGCCGGATCACGCCGGGCGCGGCAATCTCGGCCGCGGGATAGACCACGCAGCCGATCAGGCGCCGCGGATCGATCGCCGCCGCGATGCGCCCTGTCGGGTCGACCGATGCGACGGTCTTGCCGTCATGCAGGCCGCCGTGACGCTGGAAGTACCACCAGGGAATGCCGTTCTGCATCGGCAGAATGACCGTATCGTCGTGGTACAGCGCAGCCAGATCGTCCACCACGGGTTCGACCTGGTGTGCCTTCATCCCGAGGATCACGATGTCCTGAGGGCCGGCCTCGGCGATGCGGTCGGTCGCGCGCACATCGCGCGCAACGAACTCTTGCCCATCGTGCATTTGCAAGGCCATGCCGTTGGCCTTGATGGCCGCGAGGTTCGCGCCGCGCGCGATCAGGGTGACGTCATGACCTGCCAATGACAGCTTCACGCCCAGCAGCCCGCCGATCGAGCCGGCGCCCACCACACAAATCTTCATCGTACGATTTCCCCGGGGTCAGGTTAGGCGGACTGCCCCGCGGCGCCAGACAACCGCTGGGCACGGCATCGCTTCCTGGCCGCGCAATTTATGAACTCCCTCGATGATACTCAAGAAATTGTGCATTGCACATGGAAATCTTCGCAATTAGTCCTTGATTTGATTAAATAAATGCTTACTTTGCCGCGCTGGTCCCGTGGCGTCGCGTGAAACATCGCATGATCCGCGACCGTGCCGCGCACAGGTACGGACGGTTTGACAGGGCTCGGACCATCGGCCATAATCCGCCGCCTCGCGAAATCTCGCGGGCCTTGGCGATTTAGCTCAGTCGGTTAGAGCAACGGAATCATAATCCGCGGGTCCGGGGTTCGAATCCCTGAATCGCCACCAGAATAAAATCAATGGGTTAGCGTGAATTTTCCGCTGGCCCATTTTTGCCAAATCGCGGCCATGTAACGGCAGGTGTAAGACGATTTCGGGAATCGACGCCAAGACCCCAGCAAGAAATATGCGTCAGTTGACTAATGTTGACGCGCATTCGGAATCGCTTTCAGCTAACCTATTTGTTCGGTAACGCACCTGCGATATGCGCGGGATGTGTTTTACGGCAATAGGGGCGCGGAATGTCTTGTACACAAATAGCACGACTGGCAGCCTACGCCGCACTTTCCTTAGCTTTAGGAAGCCTGACTTCCCAAGCAAACGCAGCCCCATATACTTTTACCGACCTCGGCGCATTGCCAGGTCACACCAACAGCCAAGCCAACGGCATCAACGATGTTGGGCAGGTTGTAGGACTTTCTTATCCGGGCGTTGTAACTGATTTACGCGCCGCTCTTTGGAACGGCTCCACAATTACCGACCTTGGCGGCGCGAGCGGAACATTGAGTCGTGCCTTCGCAATCAACAGTGCTGGTCAGGTTGTTGGCTTTACCGACGTTGCAGGAAATGGCAACCAGAAAGCCACAGTTTGGAACGGAACAACAGCGACCGTCCTTACTACCTTGGGGGGCACGATAAGCGGCGCGAGCGGTATCAACAATTCCGGGCAGATAGTTGGTTATTCCTTGACAGTCGGGAACGTCGCCCAACGTGCCGTGCTTTGGAACGGAACCACGCCGACCGACCTCGGCACTTTGGGCGGGGCCCACAGCGGCGCAAACGCAATAAATAGTGGCGGTCAAGTAGCCGGTTGGGCAACTTTCAGCACCGCAAGCAGCGCGAGTCGTGCCACGATTTGGAATGGCACGATTGCGACCGACCTCGGCACACTTGGCGGCTCATTCAGCTATTCGAGTGTCGCTAACGGTATTAATGACGTCGGGCAGGTTGTGGGATTTTCAAGCACTACGGGAAACACAATCTCCCGCGCCACGCTTTGGAATGGCACTGTTGCCACCGACCTTGGCACATTGGGCGGCACAATCAGCTACGCCAACAGCATCAACAATGCTGGTCTGGTCGTGGGAAATTCCTTTACCGCGGGCAATGCCGCCCAGCACGCTACGCTTTGGAATGGCACGGTAATCACCGACCTGAACACCCTCCTTGATGCCAGCGCGGTTAGTGCTGGATGGATATTGCAGGACGCCAAAGGTATCAACGCGAGCGGCTGGATTGTAGGAACCGCAAGCAACAGCATTTCCGGCTTTGAACACGCCTTCCTACTGACCCCTGTCCCCGAGCCCGAGACCTACGCAATGATGCTTGCGGGCTTGTGTTTGGTCGGATTCGCCGCGCGCCACAAAGGGCGGCGCTCCGCCTAGAACGTCAAGCCCATTCGCTCCAACGCTTGCACCAGCGCATAGTCCCGCACGGTCTCGCATTTCTCAAGGATGCCCAGCAGGCGCTCATGGGTCGCCCTGTGCATGCCCTTGGGGCGCTCCCAGTCCTCACCCAGGCGGCGCTCGACCTTGTCTTGCTTGCGCCATACCCGGCCGATAAAGCCCTCTGACTGGCTCATGTAGGCGATGCGATTGCAGCGGCGACAGGCGAACCGCCCCCCGCGCATGTACAGCACCGCCACTCGCTCGCCCTGTATCGGGCAAATGAACCAAGGGCGCACCCCGCCAAAATGGCAGCCCGTATGCGCCAGCCGCACATACTGACTGCGCGAATCGCCATTGACACTGTAGCGCAGCAGCACCCCGCTGGGGGCGATGGTAAAGCCGATGTTTGCCACAGACTCGCCCGTGTAGTTGTTTGTCCAATGCCACCCCCCGGTATACCCCTGCCGCAGCACACCAGCGCGGTGCATCTTGCGCACATCGAGCGGCAAGCATTGCTCGGCCTTACCTCTCCATCCCGGCCGCCCCGCCCCGTACCGGCTTCCACCTCGCGGCATATCAACCTCCCACGGAATACGAAATCAACAGGCAAATCCAGCATTCAATCAAGGCCCCGTGCCCCAGATGGACGGCCACGCGCACGGGTTCGCTGTAGGCGGCTCGATGAACGGCTTGCACCCAGCGCACGGCACGGGCTCGCCAGCACTCACGCATCGCCAAGTTCTCGCCAAACATCGCGGCAGTCCAGGGCCACGAAAGCAACGCCACCGGCATCCCGAATGCGCCCCAGAAACTCGCGCTGTTCCGGCCTGAGCCTGCCGGTCGGGGCCTTTACCTCTACCCCTAGCAGGCGGCCATCTTTCAACTGCCCCAGCACATCAGGGCAGCCCGGCCAGCCGAACCGAACGAAACGCGAGCCCATCCGCGCCGCCCCGCTGTTCATGCGCTCGCACCACGCCACCGCAGTGTGGCCGCGCAGGGCTTGCAGAACCTCCGCCAGCGCGGCAGCTTCCTTGCGGTCGTTTCGCCTCGGGGCTTCGCGCTCCAGACCAAACAAATCACACACCGCACCCGTCCCGGAAACTTTCCCCGAAATCTCGCCCCCCCTATAGGGGGAGCGGGGATTTTCGGGCCCGGCTTTTCCCGAATTCGGGGTTTTCGGGGAATTTCGGGGAGTCACACGCACCACAACCACCCATCGTTACAACCCATCAGGCCCCGCGTTACCAGCCCCGTGATTGCTGCTCTGGTGCGCTCGGTGCGGCGGTCGGCCTCCACCATCAGGCGCGGCGCGGCGGCGGTTATGGCCGCCTCCAGCTCGATGCACGGGCGATTCGGCGGGGCGCCCGGCTTGCCGAACACACCGGCCTTGAACAGCGGCCCCAGCGCATCCCACACCACCCGCTGATTCCCGCCCTGGGGCAGCTTCACCCGCTTGATGTCGGACCCCGCCATGTCCCGCGCCACCACGCACGAAGTCACGGGCTCGCCATCGTCATCGTTACCCAGTTCCACCACCCGCAACTTGAACGGCTGCGCCTCCCCGTCTTGCCCATCCTTGGCTTTCGCCACCAGCCATTCGCGGCGGTCGCCCGTGCGCGACACCTCGATGGCGGCATCCAATGCAGCGAACAATGACGAATGCCCGCGCAGGCCCTTGGTCGCATCTTTGCCGGTATGGTGAACCACCACCACCAGCCCGCCGGTCATCGCTTGGAGCGCCTTGCACGCCTCCAGAATCGCGCCCATGTCCTTGGATGAATTTTCATCGGCGGTCGGGGCGGCCCGGTTCAGCGTGTCAAGGATGGTCACGGCCCCGCCCCCCATGCGCAGCACGGCGGCGGCCAGGTCTTGCACGTCTTGCGGCTCCGTCAACTTGAACGGCTGCAACATCATGCGCAGGCCCGGCGGCAGCGGCTCCCCGTTGACGGCCTCCCACGCGGCCACGCGCAGGCGAAAACCCGCTTCACCCTCCAGTGCGCAATACACCACCGGGGCGGCCATCGTGCGGCGGTCGAACCACGGACGGCCCGATGCGATGGCGGCGGCCATGTCCAACGCGAGAAACGACTTCCCCGATGCACTGGGCCCGTACATGCTCGCCAGCCCGGCGGCGGGCAGCACACCGCGAATGCGCCACGCGAGCGGCGGAAGGTCGCGCAATTCGGCAGCCCCCAGCAGCTTGTAACGCGGCTCCGGTTCCGGCGGCGCCTTGGCGGTCGCGAGCAGCGCCTCCAGCGCGGGGAACCCGTCGCGCAAGCCCATGTCGTTAACGTCGCTGTTCTGGGGCCAGCCCTCGGGCATCCGCACCACACATCCCCTCACCTCCCGGGCGATGGCATCGGCCTGTGCCTCTTTGCCTACATCAGGAACAATCACCAGCGTGGCGGCAGGGTCGCGCTCGCGCAATTCGACTGCCCGGCTCCGCATGTTGCCCGCACCGAAACACACCACGGCAGCACCGCCGTTTGCCTTCTGGATTGCCCACGCAGCACCGATGCCTTCCACGAAGTACACCGTACCGCCCGCCTCCAGCTTGCCGACGATAAACACCCCGCCCATGCTGCCGGGCAGGTTCAGCTTGCCGGGCTTGCCGTTCGCTTTCAGATTCGCAGCTACGTCCGGCGTGGCGATGAATTGCAGGCTCAACAAAGTCCCGTCAAAACTGCACACCGGCACGGCCAACCATCCCGCCACACGCTCGCCACGAATAACCAGCGGGTCGCCATCAGAAACCACGCGCACCCCCTTGGGATTGCCCGCCTTCGCTTTGATGTACGGATGCCCATGTGTGACCTCTTGGCAGCGGTTCCACACCTCGATGGCACCCTCCCCCGGGCGCGACTTCTTTGGGGCCTGTGCGGGCTTCCTGGGGCCTTCGGCAGGCTCTTTGCTGCGCAGTCGATAACCATGCTCGGCGGCAGCCTTGAATAGCGACTTGACGGTTACCCTGCCACCCGGCTTGATGCTCCGCCACACGGCTTGAACGTCGCGCTCGCCCTGGTAGTTTCCGGCCCCTGCACTCCAATCGTTGACAGTCTCGAAATCCAGCCCGGCATCATTCGCAGCCATGAGCAGCTTCACCCATGTGTCGCGGTCGCAGTCCGGAGGGATTGAAAACAACGCCTCGCGGGCGCGGTCGATTTCGTTAAGCATGGGCAGCCCCTCCCGCAATAGCGAGCGCCTGCGCCGTGTATTTCGACTCCAGCTTGTACAACGCAATAACGCGGCGGGGACACGGCTCGGTCGGGCTGGGGATTTCAATGGTCTCCACCGGCCAGCCCAGCGTGCGCAGCGTGAATATGGCGGCTGCCAGCCTCCAGCTACTCGCGGACTCGATGAAATCTTCGTGGTCAATCAACCTGCCATCCATGAGCGCCTTAAGCGCACGGTCGGGCAGGCTTCCACGCTTGGGCCAACTGGGAGAAAATGGCGGCGGCGGCAGCAAGGTCAACTGCTCTGCCGAAGCCCCGTGCGCCTGAGAAACTCGCGGGGCTTTTTTCATTGCGCCACCCCCGACACAAGGCGGCGGATTTCCGCTACGGGCCACGCAAGGCGGCCATTGATGCGAATCGGGCGGATAGGGCCATTCTCATGACACGCCCAGATGCGCAGGGTTTGTGGCTGCCGGAGCAGGTAGTGCGCGGCGGCTGCCGTTTCTACTGCGGGGCGGGTTTCATGTTCAAGCGGCGGGAACGTGACTTGCATAGGCATCGTGGTTTCCTTCGGCCCTCAGGCCAGTTAATCCACAACGCACTTCATTGCCGGGAAAAATCCCCGCCAAGCAATTCACGCAATCGCTAAACCATTGACCCAACAAGCATTTCTAAGCGGTAATCAACGGGAGAAAATTCCCCGTCGCAAATCCCCGCAATTCCCGCTTCCCCGTCGCCTACTTGGGCTTGCGAGACCACCACTTATCACCCTGCAAGGCTTCCCGCGCAATCGTTCGCGGATTGTCAATGCGCCCTCTGGGCCCATGTATTTCACGCTTTTGCATTTCGTCCATCACGCGAGCGGCATAGCCCCCATACTCGCCCCGCGCCTTTTTAGTAAGCAACGCATCTCGCGTTCCGCCCGCGGTGTCGCGGTCGAAAAATTCATCAGCAATCTCACGGGCCTTGTCCCGCCAATCGCCATTGCTAGCCGCCGTTGAAGAGGAATTCACACCGACCGCCCCACTGGTAACCGGATGCGAATTGACTGCCATCCCTGAGCCTTTGCTCTTCTGCTCCGATGACGCGGAATCGCGGGTCAACCGCAAGAGTTCAGGCGGCAGGTCGTCAAACTCCATGCGTTCGCACCATGCTGCGAATTGCCACAATCGAATCTTGCATCGCCCGGCACTCTCACCCGCGACTAGCAGGTCAAAATATTCCCGGTCGTAAACATAGTCTCCCAGCAGGCGCAGGCGCTTACCAAATTCATCAGCGGTCGCCTTAGATGGGAAACTGCGGGGCTCAAACAACGGCCCGGCGCCCGGTCCCGCCATCCACCCATCCCGCAGCGGCTCTAACCTATCGGGGTTAAGATTGAACGAGAGTGCGCATGCCTCCCATGCCAGCGCCTCGCGCTTCTTGCCCCAGAACGACCAGTCGGCACTGGTTGATGGCTTTTTCTCAGATTCGGCATGAGGCGAAAAACCCCGCCTCGGTACGTTAACGCTGGCGGCCTTCTTTGCTGCGGCTGCCCGCGCCCGCCTCGCTTTGTCCTCTTTGGAATCCATACGGCACCCCTTCAAGTGCTGCCTTCATGGGGAGCCCCGGCCAGGTCGGTGAAGGTTCCGACTTTTCCCCCGCTAAAGGTAGGCCAGGGCGAAACGCTAAGCATCTATGTCCAGCAAATTCTTTCCGCCGAGCCTGAACCACACATATTGCTTTTTGATTATTTCTATTTGACGGCCACTCGCACCCAAAGTCTTGGCGAGGTCAAGTGAAACTTGGAAGGTCCCTTCATCTACGGTTGCCTCTCGCAGTTTCGCCTGTAGCCATTCAAATGAACCAATACGAAGATTGCAAGATGGCCGGGGCCCCCTTCGTCTACGCATTTGTGCTTACCAACGTCAGATTGATGTTCTTATTTGAAAATCGAACACCGGCTTGCTCCAGCACCCACGCCTCGATTTTTTCGTGGTGCATACGCAGCAGTTCCAGCGGACGAATCTTGTAGTGCTTTTCGGCGGTCGCACTGGGCTTGTGTCCCATGATTTGCGCCACCACCCCGGCGGGAACCTCCACCCATTCAGTCAGACTTGCGAACGAGCGGCGCAACCCGTGCAACGTCAGGCCCTCGATACCGGCAGCCTTGCACGCGAGCGCATGGGGCCACTGGGGGCGCGAAATGGGCGCGGCGGGGCGTGGCTTCGGTTCTGCTCCTTTCTTCGGGGCTTTGGCCTGCGCCGGTTTCAATACTTCAACCCTGCCACCGGAAAACACCCACTCATTACGTTTCGGCAGCGCATCCAGCAAGTGCGCGATATATGGCGTTAGCGGAATGATGCGCTCGCCTTCCACCTTGTCACGAATCGTGATGCCTTTCCATTTGCGATTGATGTCGCTCCATTTCAACTGAACGACTTCGCCGGGACGGGCTCCGGTAAGCAGCAGCACACGCAGGTATGCCGCAATCACCGGGTTTTCAATCTTGCTCACGGCATCGAACCACGGCGCTAGCTGTTCGCGTTGCAATACGTCCTGCTTGGGGACAGGCTTACCCAGCGCCTCGCGGCTCTTTTTGGTCTTGGCAGGATTTTTCGCTGGGACGAGATGCGCATATGGCTTTTGCTCACTGCACCACGTCAGGAAGCCTTTCAACAAACGCCATGCAAGGCGGGCAGATGTCGGGCGGTCACTGGCTTGGCGCTTTGCCCACGCCTCAACGGTATCCGCGTCAAGGTCGCGCAGCTTCAACGCCATCAGGGGATAGAGCGGCCCGGCCACGGTCACACCACGGCCACGGGTTCCGCGCTTGGCTTTCTCCCCCCCGGCCTTCGCCTTTTTCACATGGTCTTGATAGTGGCGGTCGCCCCAATGCGGGCGGCGGTCGGCCAGATACGCCGCCCACACTTCGGCCACGGTTACAACGTCATTGATTTCCGCTTCCCGCTTTGCCACATCGGCTGCGGTTACTTCCGCCTTCACTAAGCGCGGGTCGCGGCCCTGGTCAATCGTGCGTTGCAGTTCGCGGGCCTTTTCCTGGGCCTGGGGAATGCTCCACGCATCGGGGCTGCCGATGGTCATACGCAGGGACTTGCCCTCAAATTCGCTCTGGAATATGTACGCCTTCGCCCCGGCTGCCGTGACGCGCAGGCCCAGCCCCGGCGCGGTCGCGTCCCACAGAAACGCCTGCGGCTTGCCTGCGGGGCACTTGTGCCCGTCAACCCGGCCCGCCGTGAATGCCACCTTTGCCATTTTGCCGCCCTCCAGAAAGTCTTACATAGCCCGTTACATGTAACGGTTCGTGTAAGACGGTTTCCAAAATCCGGGCGAATTCAAATCAACACATGACACCCGGACAACCCCCTTTTCAGAGACAAATTCAGAGGGAATGGGGCGAGTGTATCAACGCAACGAAATATTCACAAATGGTATAATGAACGGAATCATAATCCGCGGGTCCGGGGTTCGAATCCCTGAATCGCCACCACCAATTCAAGCGAGCGTTCGTCTCGAACGTTCCGCAGCGCACATCCTGCCGAATGTTTACGCTCCCGGTCCGGGCTCATCCCGCACCGGAGGAGCACATTGCGAATGTTAAACTTGGAGTCAATGACTAAATCTTTTTGCCTGTTGATTGTCCTGTTATGCGTGCTTCGCGGCGAGTACGCGGTCGCCCAGACACAGCGCATCGTCGCGATCCCGGCGCCCGCGAAGCGCGCCACCATCACCTTCAGCGGCGGCCCGGACGTTCTGGTCGACGGCCGTGCCGCGCGGCTTGGCCCCGGAGCGCGCATCTTCGACCGCAACAATTACCTGCAGGTGCATGGGGCGATCAGCGGCACCTTCAGGGTCAGGTACCTTCTTGAATCCACCACCGGGCTGGTGCAGTCCGTCTGGATCCTGACCGACGAGGAAATCGCGGCCCCCGACCCGGCGCAGCCGCAATAGCGGAGCCCGCGCAAGCCCACCTTAATCCTTCGATTCGCAGCCCCGCTCAACAACGGTTCCCTGCACGCCATGCCGAAAAAGCTTTACATCAAGACCTTCGGCTGCCAGATGAACGAGTACGACTCGGACAAGATGGCAGACGTTTTGGGCGCCTCCGATGCCCTTGAAAAGGCGGCTACGCCGGAAGAGGCGGACGTGATCCTTTTCAACACCTGCTCGGTGCGCGAAAAGGCGCAGGAAAAGGTGTTTTCCGATCTCGGCCGGGCGCGGCTGCTCAAGCAGCAGAATCCGTCCCTCATCATCGGCGTCGGTGGTTGCGTCGCCAGCCAGGAAGGCGCGGCAATCGTCGCGCGCGCGCCCTACGTCGATGTGGTGTTCGGCCCGCAGACCCTGCACCGGCTGCCCGAACTTATCCGCCAGCGCCGCGCCACGGGCAGGCCGCAAGTCGACATTTCCTTTCCCGAAATCGAAAAGTTCGACAATCTGCCCGCCGCGCGCAGCGACGGCGTGACTGCGTTCGTTTCCATCATGGAGGGGTGCTCCAAGTACTGCAGCTTCTGCGTGGTGCCGTACACGCGCGGCGCCGAGATATCGCGCGACCTCGACGGCGTGCTCACCGAGGTCGCCGGGCTTGCGCAGCAGGGCGTACGCGAGGTCACGCTATTGGGACAAAACGTCAACGCCTACCGCGGCGCTGCTGCGGACGGCGACATCGCCGATTTCGCGCTCCTCATCGAATACGTCGCGGAAATCCCCGGGATCGAGCGCATCCGCTACACCACCTCGCATCCGAAGGAAATGACCGAACGCCTCATCGGCGTATACGCGCGCGTCCCGAAACTGGTGTCGCAACTGCACCTGCCCGTGCAGGCCGGCAGCGACCGTGTGCTCGCGGCGATGAAGCGCGGCTACACGGCGCTCGAGTACAAATCCATCGTGCGCCGCCTGCGGGCGGTACGCCCGGACCTTTCGCTTTCGACCGACTTCATCGTCGGCTTCCCGGGCGAGACCGAGGCCGACTTCGCGGCCACCATGCAACTGATCGAGGACATCGGCTTTGACGGCGCGTTCAGCTTCCTGTATTCGCGCCGTCCCGGCACACCGGCCGCGGACCTGAGCGACGAGACGCCCCTCGAGGTGCGGCAGCGCCGCTTGGCCCGCTTGCAGGCGCGCATCGAGGAGCAAGCGCTTGCCATCAGCCGCGCCATGGTCGGCAAAGTCGAGCAAGTGCTGGTCGAAGGGGCTGCCCGCAAGGATGCCAGCGAACTGCGCGGCCGCACCGCCAACAACCGCGTCGTCAATTTCCCCGGCAGCACGCGCCTGATAGGCACGCTTGCGGCCGTCACCATCACGGCCGCCTTGCCGCATTCGTTGCGCGGCGAGATCGTCACCGTCAACTGAGGGGCACGAGCGTTGCCGCGCCCCTCCCGGGAACTCCGCTTCGAGCCGGCCGACAACCGGCGCCTGGCCAACCTGTGCGGCCCGCTCGACGCCAACCTGCGCCAGCTCGAAGTGGCGCTCGATGTCACCATCACGCGTCGCGGCGAGCGCGTGACCGTGCGCGGCGACGCCGGCGCGATCGAGCGCGCGTCGGACCTGCTTGAAGACCTGTATGCGCGCGCCGACAGCGCGCTCGAGCCGGACGCGGTGCAGCTTTGCATCGTCGACAGCGCCAATCCGGCGACCGACGAGGGCGACCTGCCCCGGCTCATGACGCGCAAACGCGACTTGGCCGGGCGCACCCCGAACCAGCGCGCCTACCTAGACAGCATTCTCGCCCACGATGTCACTTTCGGCATCGGCCCTGCCGGCACCGGCAAGACCTATCTCGCGGTGGCCTGCGCGGTGGATGCGCTGGAACGCGATGCCGTCAAGCGCATCGTGCTGGTGCGCCCTGCGGTGGAGGCGGGCGAGCGTCTCGGCTTCCTGCCAGGGGACCTGGCCCAGAAGGTCGACCCGTATCTTCGCCCTCTGTACGACGCACTCTACGATCTGATGGGGTTCGACCGGGTGGGCAAGATGTTCGAAAAGGGCGCCATCGAAATCGCGCCCCTGGCCTACATGCGCGGTCGAACCCTCAATCATGCCTTCATCATTCTCGACGAGGCCCAGAACACCACGCCCGAGCAGATGAAGATGTTCCTCACGCGCATGGGCTTCGGGGCCAAGGCGGTGGTGACGGGCGACCCGACCCAGGTGGACCTGCCGCGCGGCAGCAAGAGCGGGTTGATCGAGGCGCAGGAGGTGCTGGCTAGCGTGCGTGGCGTTGCCATGACGCATTTCACCGCCGATGATGTCGTGCGTCATCCGCTGGTCGGGCGCATCGTCGCCGCCTACGAGGCCTACACCGCGAACCGGCCGGCCGACGGCCGCTCCGACGTCGCCGACGCCCTGTTGCGCGGCGCGCGCATCCGCAACGGCTGAATGGCATGCCGGCGCCGCAAATCCAGATCGCCAGCAGGCTGCCGGGCATCCCGCGCCCGGCGCGCTTCCGGCGCTGGCTGAGCGCCGCCCTGCCGGTGAACGCGGCGGTGACGCTGCGCGTGGTCAACACGGCAGAGGCGCGCGCGCTCAACCGCGACTACCGCAAACGCGACTATGCAACCAACGTGCTGACCTTCGCCTATGGCGGTACGCCGCTCGCGGCGGATATCGTGCTGTGCGCCCAGGTAGTGGCGCGCGAGGCGCGCGAGCAGGGCAAGCCGCTCCCCGCTCATTATGCGCACCTGACAGTCCACGGCGCCCTGCATGCCCTGGGTTTCGACCACGAACGACCGCGGCAGACTATGGCGATGGAGGCGCGCGAAGTCGAAATCCTGGATACTCTGGGCTTTTGCAACCCTTACACCATAGACGCGGTGACTGAGTCGCCGGATCCAGCGGTGCGGCGGCGCGCCGCCTGATCAGGCCGGCTTACCGCCCATTCCCCTCGGTCCCGCCACAACAGCGACGCCGTTCAACATGGACGCCCGCCCCGCCCAGGCTAAGCCCCGACTGCTAGAGCGCCTCTCCGCACTGCTGATGCGCGAGCCCGAGGACCGCGAGCAACTCATCACGCTACTGCACTCGGCGCACGAGCGCGACCTCCTCGATGCGGAGGCGCTGGCCATGATCGAAGGCGTGCTGCAGACCTCCGAGTTGTCGGCGAGCGACATCATGGTGCCGCGCGGTCGCATGGATGTGATCGATATCGCGACCCCGGCCGACGAATTCCTGCCGCGCGTAGTGCGCAGCGGGCATTCGCGCTTTCCGGTGATCGACGGCAATCTCGACGACGTCATCGGCATCCTCCTGGCCAAGGATCTGCTGCGGGTCTATGCCGGCCAAGAGCTGCGCATCCGCGAGATCCTGCGTCCGGCGGTGTTCGTTCCAGAATCGAAGCGTCTCAACGACCTGCTTAGGCAGTTTCGTGCCAACCGCAATCACATCGCCATCATCGTCAACGAGTACGGCGGCGTGGCGGGCCTGGTCACCATCGAGGACGTGCTGGAACAGATCGTCGGCGAGATCGATGACGAGTACGACCTCGATGACACCGCCGACAACATCCACGCCGAAGGCGCCGCCGCGTGGCGCGTCCAGGCGCGTACCGAACTCGCGGATTTCAACCGGTATTTCGGCTGCACGCTTGCGGATGCGGACGCCGACACCATCGGCGGACTGGTGATCAATCGAATGGGACGGATTCCCAAGCGCGGTGAATCCATCACGACAGGCGACCTGCGCATCCAGGTGCTGCGCACGGACAGCCGGCAGGTGCATCTGCTGCGCGTATTGCGCATGCCGGGCACTGCTTGAGCGTTCTTGCGGGCCGTCTCGGCCTTGTCGCGGCGCCCGCGCTGGGCGCCCTTGCCACTCTCGGCTTCGCCCCGCTGGATTATGCCGGTGCCGCGGTCGCGGGCCTGGCCGGCCTGCTGTTCCTGGTCTCGGGAACCGCCCCGCGCCGCGCGTTCCTGCTGGGCTGGGCCTACGGGCTGGGCTTCTTCATGGTGGGCGTGTCCTGGGTGTATGTCAGCATGCATGATGTGGGCGGCATGCCTGCGGCGCTGGCCGCGCTCGCGGTATTCCTGTTTGCCGCGTACCTGGCTTTGTTCCCCGCCACGGCCACCGGCCTGGCCGCAATCATCGCCGGGCCGCGGCCGACCGGAGCGCTGTTCGTGGCGCCGGCTTGCTGGGTCGTCCTGGAGTGGCTGCGCGGCTGGCTGTTCACCGGGTTTCCCTGGCTCGCGCTGGGCTATGCAGGCACAGGCGGACCGTTCGCCCCCTTCGCCCCCCTGGTAGGCGTCTACGGCCTGGGCTGGCTATACGCGTTTGCCGCGGCGGCCGTGGTCGACTTCGCGCAGCGCCATAAAGTCCTCTGCTGGCCCAGGTTGCATGCGCGGGATGCGGCCCTGCCCCTGCTGCTGGTAGCCGGCACAATGCTGAGCCAGGTCGAATGGACCGTTGCCGACGGCTCCCGGGTGAAGGTGGCCCTGTTGCAAGGCAATATCGCCCAGGACCTGAAATTCGAAGCAGCCAGGTTCGAATCCACCCTGGCCACTTACAAACGCCTGATCGAGGCACACCCGGCCGACATCACCGTGTTGCCTGAAACCGCGCTGCCGCGCATGCTGCACGCGCTGCCGCGCGAGTACCTCGATGACCTGCGGGCCGGTGCACACGCGGCCGGCGCGAACCTGATCATCGGCGTGCCGCGCGCCGAATCTTCCGAACGCTATTTCAACAGTGCCGTGAGCTTGGGGGCAGCCCCGTCCCAGCGCTATGACAAGGTCCACCTCGTGCCGTTCGGCGAATTCATCCCTTGGGGCTTTCGCTGGTTCGTCGACGCGATGAAGATACCGCTGGGCGACTTCACGCGGGGCAGCAAAACGCCCCAGCCGATGCAGCTGGGAAGCCAGCGCGTAGCCGTCAACATCTGCTACGAGGACCTGTTCGGCGAAGAAATCATCCGCCAGTTGCCCGAGGCCAGCCTGTTGGTCAACATCAGCAATATCGCCTGGTTTGGCGATTCACTGGCACCCCACCAGCATCTGCAGATCAGCCGCATGCGCGCGCTCGAGACAGGTCGGATGATGCTGCGCGCAACCAATACCGGCATGACCGCCGTGATCGGCGCCGACGGCCGGGTGATCCGGCAACTGCCGCCCTTCACCGAAGGCGTCCTGGTGGCGGAGGTCCAGGGCCGCACGGGCAGCACACCCTACGTGCACCTGGGCAACTGGCCGATCATTTGCGCATGCGCGCTGACGCTGCTTCTGGCCTGGCGGCGGCGCGCGCAGCCAGATCGCGCGCTAGCCTGACCGCGCTGGCAAGGCTGCCGGGATCTGCGCGCGCGGCGCCGGCCGACGAGCCCGCCAGGTCCAGCGCGGTACCGTGATCGACCGACGTGCGGATGAGCGGCAGGCCGAGCGTGATGTTGATGCCCTCTCCGAAGGTCGCGTACTTGAGAACCGGCAAGCCCTGGTCGTGGTACATCACCAGCACCGCGTCGGCCTGCCGCAGCAGGCGCGGCGTGAACAGTGTGTCCGCCGGCAAGGGTCCCGTGAGCGAAAAACCGCGCCGGCGAAGGGCTGCAAGCGCCGGGCCGATGACCTCGATTTCCTCCAGCCCCATGTGCCCTGATTCACCTGCATGAGGGTTGAGGCCGGCCACCAGCACCCGCGGCCGCGCGATGCCGAAGCGCAACTTGAGATCCTTGACGAGAATTTCGATGGTACGCGTGAGGCCGGGCATGGTGATCGCGTCGGCGACCCCACGCAGCGCGAGGTGCGTGGTTGCGAGCGCCACACGCAACATAGGGCGGCCGCCCGCCAGCATCATCACCACCTGAGGCGTGGCGGTGCGCTCGGCCAGATACTCGGTGTGCCCCGTGAACACGATGCCCGCGTCGTTGATCACCCCCTTGTGCACCGGCGCGGTCGACATCGCGGCAAACCGCCGATCCATGCATCCCGTGACGGCCGCATCCAGCGTCGCCAGGACATAGGCTGCATTTGCGGTATCGAGCCTGCCCGGTCGCTCGGTGCGCCCGAGTGGGACATGCACGATGGACACGCCCGCCCGCAGCGAGGCGCCCGGTGCAACGACCGGTAGCTGCAGCGCCAAACCCAAGCGGCGTGCGCGCCGCGCCAGCATGTCCGCATCGCCGATGAGGGCGATCCGCGCACGCCGGCGGGTCGCTGCGCGCACCGCCAGCATCACGCTGATGTCGGGGCCGATCCCCGCGGGTTCGCCCGTGGTGACCGCGATGACCGGCCGCGCGCCTGCGGCCCCGGATCGGTCGACTGCCATGGGCATGGCCGATCGCATCAGCGATCGTCGAGCCGTATCTCGACAAACGCCCTATCTCGCAACTGCCGCAGCCATTCCTGGTAAGCCTCGTCCGCCTTGCGTTCGCGCAGGGCTTGGCGCGCCGCCTGCCGCTGGCGCTCCTTGCTGACGTCCTCGCTGCGCCGCTCGAGCACCTGGATCAGATGCCAGCCGAACTGGGTTTGCACCGGCGCGCTCAATTCCCCGGGCTTGAGCCCATTCATGGTCTTTTCAAACTCCGGCACGGTGTCGCCGGGATAGATCCACCCCAGGTCTCCTCCCTTGGAGGCGCTGCCGTCGTTCGAATGAAGGCGCGCGAGATCGGCGAAGTCGGCTGCCTTGTTTTCGAGCCGCTCGCGCAGATCCGCCAGGCGTCGACGCGCCTGCTCCTGGGATACAAGTTCGTTGGTGCGGATGAGGATATGCCTGACACGCGTCTGGGTCACCGGTGCACGGGTCTCGCCGCCGCGCCGTCCGACCACGCGCAGAATATGAAAACCGTTCGCGCTCTTGACCACATCGCTGATCCCGCCTTCCCTGAGATTGACGACGGCGTCCAGGAACAGTTCCGGCAAGCGGTCAGCCGACCGGAACCCGAGAACGCCGCCGGCGAGCGCCTCGGGAGCGTCGGAAACGGCGGCCGACACCTGGGCGAAGTCCGCGCCCGCGCGCAGCTGCGCGAGCGCCGCATCGGCGCGCTTGCGCCGCTCTGCCAACTGCTCGGGCGTGGCATTCTCCGGCACCCTGACGAGGATCTGGGCCAGGTTGATCTCGACCGTTGCATCGCTGCGGGCGCTTTCGGACTGAACCATGAAATTATCGACCTCGCCCTCGCTGATGGTCACCCGGCCTTCGACCTCGCGCTCGCGCAGCCGGCTGAAAACGATGTCATTGCGCACGTCCTCGCGGAATTTTGCGAGTGGAATGCCGTCCTTTTCCAGGACGTCGCGAAACTGCGACATGGTCATGCGATTCTCTTCGGCGATACGCGCGATTGCGCGGTCGAGCTGCACATCGTCGACGCGGACGGCGTTCTCGCGCGCGAATTGCAGCTGCGCCCGGTCGACAATCAGGCGCTCAAGCACCTGACGTTCAAACACCTCTTCCGGTGGCGGGGTGACGCCCTGGCTGCGCAACTGCGTTGCCGCCAGGCGCACGCGCTCGGCCAATTCGCGCATCGTGATCACTTCGTCGTTGACGACGGCCACGATGCGGTCGCCCACCACGATACGCGAACGCGGCGCGGTGTTCGACAGCGTGGGCGAAATCCTGTCGACCTGCGCGATTGCCGGGACGGCGCCGGCGAGGACGATGATGGCGCATGACACGGCACAGAACCGGTCCATCAAGCATTGCGGGAGTTTCATTCGTAGTTGCCGAAAGTGCGCGGCACGGGTTCCTGGTTTTCGTTGAGTCTGGTGTAGCCGGGAATGTTGCGACGCAGGATTGTGAGGGGATTGGACCCGAGGCTGGACAATCCATTGAGCTCCAGCTGGAAAAAGATTCCGGTAGTAGCCCGCTGGCTGGCAGTGGCGAAACGCTGCAGCACCACCCGGGCCACCCAGCAATTGCCGTCGTACTCGATGCCGCCGAGCGATTCCACGATGCGCCCGTCGCGCAATGAATAGTTATAGCGCCCCACACCATACCATCCGCCGCCGAAATTCCATTGCGCGGCGACGTCGATCTGTTCGAGAAAGTCGCGCTGGTAGCGATAGGCCGCTGAAAGCGTCTTGCCGGGCTCCGGCATGTACCGCACCCCATGACTGATGCGCTCGATCGCGCGCTTGTTCGGACTGTACTGCAAAGTCGTGTCGTAGTTCACCTTGGGCAGGATTTCGCCGGAGAAGGACGCCAGCAGGTCGGAACTGCGCGTGGCGCGACCGGTCTCGCCGGGTAGGGTCACCCGCTGTTCGGTGAAGTAAAAGCGCTGCCCAAGGGTAAAGCGCACGCGTTCCCGTCCGTTGTTCTGGTTCAGCAGGCGCGTGGTGACCGCGGTAGTCACCTGATTGGCGTCGGCGATGCGATCAGTGCCGGAATACACGTTCTCCGAGAAAATCTGGGCGAAATTGAAAGCGGCCAGTCCGGTGTCGAAAATCGGAATGCCGGACTGCTCCCGCACCGGCGTACGCAAATAGAACATGCGCGGTTCCAGGGTTTGCGTGTAGCTCTGGCCGAAGTAGGACACCGGGCGCTCGAATGACAACCCGCCGTCCAGACTCATGACCGGCATGCTGCGGGTGAACGAATCCGGCGTGCCAGCCGCATTGTTCTTGAGCAGATAGGCAGTCCCGAGCCATGACACGCGCGGGATCAGATAGCCGCCCGGAGACAGCATGGGATAGCTGATGCTGGGCGTCACGTGCAGGCGGCTGCCTGTGACAAGCGTGGGGTGGGCAAAGCGGTTGTAGTCGGCGCCGAGACTGAGATCGAACCCGCCAACATCGTATCGCCTGGTGCCAAACACCAACTGCGGCAATCTGCTGTACGGCGAGACAACCGGGTTCAGCGGGTCCTGCAGGGTCTGATAGCTCAACGCCCGCGCATAGACAGAGTACCACTGGGAGGAGTACGTGAGGATGCCCTCGCGCGGCAGGAATGTCTGGGATGTCGCCGATATACGGTTCGACAGATCGGTAAAGTAAGTGTCGTCGGAAACGCGGCTTGCATTGAGGTAGCCTGTCAAGCCTGGCATGAATGTCTGCGTGTGCAGGATCGAGAAGCCGCTCCGCGTGGTCCTGGTCTGCTGGTCACCCGGCAACAGCTCGCCCCGGGCCTCGCCCCGGTAGTTCTCACCGAGATAACGCAGCGCAGCCGTGGTTTGCAGTCCGCGCTTGGTCATGTAGCGCGGCGTGATGGTCATGTCGCGATTGGGCGCGATATTCCAGTAATACGGGGTCTGGAACTCCTGGCCGTTCTGCACCGAACTCCCGAACGACGGCGCGAGAAAGCCCGACTTGCGCCGTTCATTGAGCGTGAACGACATTTGGCCTGGTATGCGCAAGATCTGCTGACCCTTGAAATACAGCCTGGCATCCGCGGCCTCGCCGACGTCCCGCCCGTAGTCAAGCTTCAATTCGCCGACCTGCATGTACCAATCGTCGTTACCGGGCCCGCAGGTGGTGTAGGTGGCGTCGCTTCCACGATAGGCATCCGGCCCGAGAAACTCCAGGCGGCTGGCCTTGCCGCGTGCGCGGTTGTTCGCCAGCAGGTACTCGGCCGAAAGAAAGTATCCGGTTCGGGCATCGAGCTTGAGTTTGAGCTCCGGGCCGGTGAAAAGGTCGCCGCTACGCACGATGCGCACGTTGCCAATGGCATGAAGCTCGTCATTGACGACGCTGTAGTCGATCGTGTCGGCCTTGATCACGCTGTCCTGCTTGCGCAACTGGGCATCGCCTTCGACGCGGGACGTGCGGCCGGTTTCGCCGGACAGGCGCATGCCCTCGACAAAGACCGGTAGTGCCCCCGCCTTCTCGCGCGCCGGCTTCAATTCGCGCTCGACCTTCAGTGCCAGCCGCTCGGGCACATGCACCGCGTGGCCCGCAGGGGCTTGGTTCCGGGCCGACGCCGATGGCGCAGCAAGAAACATGGCGACAAGCGCCACCATTGGCAACCGGCAATCTCGGAACGTCGACATGCGCTGAAGAAAAACAAACGCGCCCGAAACGGCGCGATCAGATGATTCCTATAAAATTCAACAAATTATAAGTCACCTGCCGTGCCGCTACCGGCCGGCAAAGGCGCCATTGGCAAGTTCCTGGCGCCCCCACCAACTTACAAGCACACGCCAATTCTCGTGGACCGATCAGACTCCCTGCGCCTGTTCATCGAGCGCTGCTTTCCAGGCAGGCGCCCGACGATCGAACCCGCTTCCTCCGATGCCAGCTTCCGGCGTTATTTCCGGCTCGGTTTCGATGACGGCACCGCGTCGCAGATCGTCATGGATGCCCCGCCTGCCAAGGAGGATTGCCGACCGTTCATCCATGTGGCCGGCCTGCTGGAGACGGCGGGCCTGAATGTACCGCGCATCCTTGCCCGCGACCTGGAACAGGGGTTCCTGTTGCTGCCGGACCTCGGATCGCAAACCTATCTTGCCGCGCTGCAAGCCGAACCCGGCCGCGCCGATGCGCTTTACGCGGACGCCATAGGCGCGCTGGTCGAGATGCAGTCCCGCACCGACGCTTCCTCGCTTGCGCCATATGACCGCGCCCTGTTGTTGCGGGAACTCGAATTGTTGCCGGAGTGGTACATCACCCGCCACCGTGGGTTCGGTATGACCGGCCGCCAGATCGCCGACCTGAAGCAGGCTTTCGAGGCTCTTCTGGCCGGCAACCTCGCCCAGCCGGCGGCGTTCGTCCACCGCGATTACCACTCCCGCAACCTGATGGTCGTGACGCCCGAAACCGGCAACGGAAGGAATCCGGGCATCCTGGATTTCCAGGACGCGGTACGCGGCCCCATCACCTACGATCTCGTGTCGCTGCTCAAGGACGCCTACATTGAATGGGAAGAAGAGCGGGTGCTCGAATGGGCCATCCGCTACTGGAAGGCCGCCGCCAACGCGGGGCTGCCGGTGGACCGCGATTTCGGCGCCTTCTATCGCGATTTCGAGTGGATGGGCCTGCAGCGCCACCTCAAGGTGCTCGGCATCTTCGCGCGGCTTTACCACCGCGACGGCAAGCGCCAGTATCTGGCTGATCTTCCCCTGGTGATGCGCCATACCCGCAAGACCTGCGAGCGCTACATCGCGTTCACCCCGCTGCTGCGCCTGTTCGACGCCATCGAAAACATCAGCCGGCCGGGCGGGTACACATTTTGAGCGCGCCAACGCCACCTCGCAGCGAGTTTGTCGGCGGCCTGTATGCCGTCGCACCGCTCGCGCTGGGCAGCATACCGTTCGGCCTGATCTACGGGGTACTGGCCGTCAAGGCAGGCCTGTCCCCGGAACTCGCCATTGCAGTCTCGGCCATCGTTTTCGCCGGCTCAGCCCAGTTCATGATCACTCAGCTGGTCACAGCGGGCACGCCGGGCCTGCTGATCGTGGTTTCGGTCATGACCATCAATCTGCGGCATGCGCTCTACTCCGCCGATCTGGCGCGCAAGCTCGCCCACCTGAGCCCGGCATGGAAATCGATCCTGGCCTATCTGCTCACCGACGAGGCGTACGCCGCTACGCTCGCCAGGTTTGCCGACCCGGCGCCAGCGCCGCACCGGCATTGGCACCTGCTGGGGGCCGGGCTCGGGTTGTGGCTGGTTTGGCAGGCAAGCAGCGTGGCGGGCGTGCTGCTGGGCGGCCGGATTCCTGCCGGCTGGTCGCTTGAGTTTGCCGGCACCCTGACCTTCATCGCCATCGTGGTCCCGCTGCTGCGCGACCGCGCAATCCTGGTCGCCATGGCTACGGCCGGACTGGTGGCGGTCGCCGCACACGCCTTTCCCTACAAGCTGGCCGTCATCGCAGCCGCGGCGGCGGGCATCGCCGCCGGACTGGCGCTCGACCCGCGAGGCGTGCGATGAGCCTGTGGGTGGTGATGCTGGCTGCCGGGGTGATGACTTTCGTCATCCGACTGTCATTCATCGGCACGGCGGGTCGATTCGACGCGTCCCCGTGGTTCGCCAGGGCGCTGCGCTTCGTACCGGCCGCCGCGCTGTCGGCCCTGGTGTGGCCCGACCTGGTGGTCATCGACGGCGCGCTTGCGCTCGCCCAACCGCGCCTGGTCGCCGGTCTGGTCGCAGCCGGGATCGCCTGGCGCTCCCGCAACATCCTTCTGACCATCGGCTGCGGCATGCTATCGCTCTGGCTCATGCAATGGCTGCAGGTGTTCATGTGAGGGCGATGATCCTCGCAGCCGGCCGCGGTGAACGCATGCGGCCGCTCACCGACCACACGCCCAAACCCCTGTTGCGCGCCGGCGGGAAGTCGCTCATTGCATGGCACGTGGAGCGCCTGCGAGACGCCGGCTTCGGCGAAATCGTCATCAACCACGCCTGGCTGGGGCGGATGATCGAGTCTGCGCTCGGCGACGGCACGGCACTGGGCGTGCGGATCACCTATTCGCCCGAGTCGGAAGCCCTCGAAACCGCCGGCGGCATCGCGCACGCCCTGCCCTTGCTGGGCGGGGATCCGTTTCTGGTGGTCAACGGTGACATTCACTGCGATTACGACCTCGCACGTGCGTGCAGCGCGGCGCGCCGCATCGCGGCCGGGGCCATGGATGCGTGGCTGGTGCTGGTGAGCAATCCCTCACACCATGCGGCGGGGGATTTCACCCTCTCCGCAGGATGGGTTGGCGACGCGGCGGGCGCGCGCCTGACTTTCAGCGGCATCGGCATCTACAGTCCGGCCCTCTTCACAGGCGTCGCGCCCGGCACCTGCGCACGGTTGGCCCCGCTGCTCCGCGCAGCCATGGCCGCGCGGCGAGTGGGCGGGGAGTTTTTCGACGGCCGCTGGACCGACGTCGGCACCCCGCAACGCCTGCAAGAACTCGACTCCGAATTGCTGCGGCGGACGGGATACGGCCTACAATCCTCTTCATGAACACCCTCGACCCCTCCCCCTTCGCGGCACGGCGAGCGCGCCTGGCGGAGTCCATGCGGGCCGCCGGCGGCGGCATTGCCGTCATTCCGACCGCGCCGGAACGCGCACGCAATCGCGACACGCATTATCCATACCGGCATGACAGCTACGCATACTATGTGTCCGGTTTCACCGAGCCGGAAGCCGTCACGGTCATTTGCTGCGACGATACCGTGCGGTCAATGCTGTTCTGCCGCCCCAAACACGAGGAGCGCGAAATCTGGGACGGCTTCCGCCACGGACCGGATGCGGCGCGCGTCGCGTTCGCGTTCGACGAGGCCCATTCCATCGAGGAGTTCGATGCCCTGCTGCCCAAGCTTCTGGCCGGCGCGCCCAACGTGTTCTATTCGGTCGGCTTCGACGAGGCGTTCGACGCGCGCGTCACGCGGGCGCTCAATGCCGTGCGCAACATGGCACGTTCCGGCCTGTCCGCGCCGACCGCGATCCGCGATGTGCGCGCCATGCTCGATCCCATGCGGCTGGTCAAGGACGCCGGCGAAATCGCCATCATGCGCCGCGCCGCGGCCATCTCCACGGCGGCCCACAAGCGCGCCATGCATGCCGCCCGCCCCGGCCGCAACGAATACGAGATCGAGGCCGAAATCCTGCACGAGTTCCGCGCCGGCGGTTCCGAGTATCCCGCCTATACCTCCATCGTCGCAGGCGGCGCCAACGCGTGCGTGCTGCACTACGTTTCGAACAACGCGCCGCTCAAGGATGGCGACCTGCTGCTGATCGACGCGGGATGCGAGTTGCAGAGCTACGCCAGCGACATCACCCGCACGTTTCCCGTCAACGGCCGCTTCAGCGGCGCCCAGCGGGACCTGTATCAGCTTGTGCTGGCGGCCCAGGATGCCGCGGTGGCCGCCACCCGGCCCGGTACCGCGTACAACCTGCCGCATGAGGCCGCCGTAAAGGTGCTCGCCCAGGGCATGCTCGACCTGGGCCTGCTCACCGGCACGCTCGACGCCGCACTCGAGCTGGGCGACAAGCGGGAAGGCGGCTATTTCCGCTTCTACATGCACCGCACCGGGCACTGGCTCGGCCTCGACGTGCACGATGCGGGGGAATACAAGCGCGGCGAGCAATGGCTGCCGCTTGCCGCCGGCAACGTGGTCACCGTCGAGCCCGGTATCTATGTCCGTCCCGCCGCGGATGTACCCGAGCATTTCTGGAATATCGGCATACGCATCGAGGACGACGCGCTCGTGACCGAAAACGGTTGCGAACTCATCACCGCGGCCTGCCCGAAAACCATCGCCGACATCGAGGCCTGGATGCGGGCGTGATGCCATCCCGCCCGGACTTGCGCGTCGTGGTCGCCGGAGCGGGCCCGGTCGGACTCACTACCGCCATCGCCCTTGCCGCTGCCGGCATCCGCGTTCGGGTTCTCGACGCGAAACCCGCGTCCGCCCCGGTCGATGACTCGCGGACCGTTGCGCTCTCGCATGGCAGCCGCCTGATCCTCGAACGCCTCGGCGTCTGGGAAGGCATGCCGGCCACGCCGATCCGGCGCATCGAGATATCACAGCAGGGCGGCTTCGGGCGCACACGCATCGATGCGTCCGACCATGACATCGACGCGCTCGGGCATGTGGCCCGGCTGGCCGTGCTCGCCGCGGCGCTGGCGCGCAGCGCAACCGGCCGCGGCATCGAAATACGCCACGGCAGCAGAGTCCGCACGGTTGCCGGCGGCGGCGATGCGCGCTTCGAGGCCGATGGCGCGCCGCTTGACTGCGACCTGCTGATCCGTGCCGAAGGCACGCCTGACAGCCAGGCCGCAACTAAGGACTACGGACAGAGCGCGGTAGTCACCGAAGCATGGCCCGCCGCGCCACGCGATGCGTGCGCCTGGGAGCGGTTCACGCCGACCGGACCGCTGGCCCTGCTTCCGCTGGATGACGCATTCTCCGTCGTCTGGTGCATGCCGCCGGAGCGGGCGGCGCGTGTTTGCGCGATGCGCGATACCGAATTTCTCGCCGCGCTTGGCGAAGCCTCGCATTTCGCCCCGTATCGATGGCAACGCGCAGCCAGCCGGCGCGCCTACCCGCTGGCGCTGGTGCGCCGGCCGCCCGAGGCTGGCTTGCGCGAGGTGTGGATCGGCAATGCGGCGCAAACGCTCCATCCGGTGGCCGGACAAGGCCTCAACCTGGGGCTGCGCGATGCGTTTGAACTCTCGCTCGCACTGCGCGATGCGCCTCTTGAAGTGGCCCTGCCTGTGTGGCGTAAGCATCGCGATCTGGATCGCCGGGCCATGGTGCGCACCACCGACGCCTATGTTTCGCTGTTTTCCAATGACCTGTGTGCGCTGCGCGTCGCGCGCGGCGCCGGGCTGGCCGTCGTCGATACCGTGCCGGCATTGCGGCGCCTGGTGGCGCGCCGCATGATGTTCGGCAAGCGCTGACACGAGACCGCGTTCATCGTCCCGGGCTTGGGGTCGGCAGCCGCCCGGCTGCACGCAGCGGTACGCATTTTTCTGGGCGTATAATCCGCGCCCGCGCTCAAAAAATAAGCAAGCCCAATTGGGAAACACGTCGCCTTGAACATCGGTCCGCACACCCTGCCAAACAACCTGTTCGTGGCGCCCATGGCCGGCGTGACGGACCGGCCCTTCCGCACGCTTTGCAGGCGTCTTGGCGCGGGCTACGCCGTGTCCGAGATGGTAGCGTCCAATGTCGCCCTATACGCCAGCGTGAAGTCGCAGCGCCGCATGGACCATCGCGGCGAAGCCTCTCCCATCGCGGTCCAGATCGCCGGGGCCGAACCCGGAATGATGGCCGCGGCCGCCCGCGTCAATGTCGAGCGCGGCGCTCAGATCATCGACATCAACATGGGCTGCCCGGTCAAGAAAGTCTGCAACAAGTGGGCCGGTTCGGCGCTGCTTGCCAACGAACCGCTGCTCGGACGTATTCTGGAAACGGTGGTCGGCGCGGTCAATGTCCCCGTCACCCTGAAGTTTCGCACCGGACCGTCACCCGATGCGCGCAACGCGGTGCGCGTGGCGCGCATCGCGGAAAGCGCCGGCATCCAGATGCTGACCCTGCACGGACGCACGCGTGCATGCGGCTTCAGGGGACATGCCGAGTACGAGACCATCCGCGAGGTCAAGGCTTCAGTCGGCATTCCCGTAGCGGCCAATGGCGACATCGATTCGCCCGCAAAGGCGCGCGACGTGCTCCTGCGCACCGGCGCGGATGCCCTGATGATCGGGCGCGCCGCGCAGGGACGACCATGGATTTTCCGCGAGATCGCGCATTTCCTCGCCACCGGCGCGCACCTCCCCGCGCCCACCGTCGCCGAGGCCCGCGCCCTTCTTCTGGCGCATCTGGAAGACCACTACGCCTTCTACGGCGAGTCAAGCGGCGTACGCACCGCACGCAAGCACATCATCTGGTACACGCGCGGCCTGGCGGGATCGGCGGCCTTTCGGCAGTACATGAACACCCTCGACACCACGACTGAGCAAATGCGCGCGGTCGCGGATTTCTTCGATGCACGGCCCGGCGAGCGCCTCGCCTACGACGAACCGGCTGCCCCGGGCGTCGCGGCCAATGACGAACCCACGGAGGCAATGGCGGCATGACCAAGGCACACGACAAGCACAGCGAGATCGCCGAGTGCGTGCGCAAGAACCTGGAAAAGTATTTCCGCGACCTGGACGGCGCCAAGCCCGGTCCGGTCTATGACATGGTCGTACACGCGGTCGAAAAGCCGATGATCGAAATCGTGCTCGACCAGGCCGCGGGCAACCAGACCGAGGCCGCCGAGTTGCTCGGTATCAATCGCAACACCCTGCGCAAGAAGATCCAGTTCCACAAGATCCGCTAGCCGCCCGACCGGAATAGTCATGATCAGACAAGCATTGCTGTCGGTGTCGGACAAGTCCGGCATCGTCGAGTTTGGCCGCGCGCTCGCCGGCATGGGCATCACCATCCTGTCCACCGGCGGCACGGCGCAGGCCCTGCGCGATGCCGGTATCGGGGTCACCGAGGTCGGCGACTACACCGGGTTCCCCGAGATGCTCGACGGCCGCGTCAAGACGCTGCACCCGAAAATCCACGGCGGCCTGCTGGGGCGGCGCTCAATGCCGGCGCACGTGGCTAAGATGAAGGAACACGGCATCGAGCACATCGACCTGGTGTGCGTGAACCTGTATCCGTTCGCGCGGACCGTGGCCAATCCTGACTGCTCGCTCGAGGACGCCATCGAGAACATCGACATCGGCGGCCCGACGATGCTGCGCTCGGCGGCGAAAAACTGGGAGGACGTGACCGTGGTGGTCGACCCGACCGACTACGAGCGGGTCATGGCCGAGCTGCGTGCCGGCGGCGGCCGGACCGAGCGTGCGACCCGCTTCGCGCTCGCCGCCAAGGTCTATACGCATACCGCCGCCTATGACGGCGCGATCAGCAATTACCTGACCTCGATCGCAACGCCGGAACGGCAACCGGCGCGCCACGCCTATCCCGACCGGTTGACCCTGCAATTCACCAAGGTGCAGGAGATGCGCTACGGCGAAAACCCGCACCAGTCCGCGGCGTTTTACCGCGATGCCGAACCCGCGCCCGGAACGCTCGCGGGCTACCGGCAGCTGCAGGGCAAGGAACTGTCCTACAACAACATCGCCGACGCCGATGCGGCCTGGGAATGCGTCAAGACCTTCGATGCCGCTGCCTGCGTGATCGTCAAGCATGCCAACCCTTGCGGCGTGGCGATCGGAGCGAACGCGCTGGATGCCTACACAAAGGCGCTCAAGACCGACCCCACCTCCGCCTTCGGCGGCATCATCGCCTTCAACGGTCCTCTGGACGGTGCGGCGGCCGAGGCGGTCGCCAGGCAGTTCGTGGAGGTCGTCATCGCCCCCGCCTACGACGCGCGGGCGCTCGAGGTCTTCGCTGCCAAGCCGAACATGCGCGTGCTGGCGATCGCGCGGGCGGCGGGCGAAAACCGCTATGACGTCAAGCGGGTGGGGGGCGGACTGCTCGTGCAGTCGCCCGATGCCCGCAATGTGGCCGACACCGAACTGCAGGTGGTGACCCGGCGCAAGCCGTCGGTGGCCGAGATGCACGACATGATGTTCGCCTGGCGGGTTGCCAAGTACGTCAAATCCAATGCGATCGTGTTCTGCGGCGGCGGCATGACCCTGGGCGTCGGCGCCGGCCAGATGAGCCGCGTCGATTCCACCCGCATCGCCGCCATCAAGGCGCAGAACGCGGGACTTTCGCTGATGGGCTCGGCGGTCGCCTCGGACGCGTTCTTCCCTTTCCGCGACGGCCTCGACGTCCTGGCGGAGGCGGGCGCGAAGGCGGTGATCCAGCCCGGCGGCAGCGTCCGCGACGCGGAAGTCATTGCCGCCGCGGACGAACACGGCATCGCGATGGTGTTCACCGGCGTGCGCCATTTCCGCCACTAGCGGCGCGGCGGTGCGCATCCTCGGCATCGACCCCGGTCTGCGCGTCACCGGGTACGGCGTCATCGAGCGCGCTGGCTCGCGCCTGCGCTACATCGCCAGCGGCACCGTCCGCATCCCCGCCCAGGACGGCCTGCCGGCCCGCCTCAAGGCCATTCTCGACGGCGTCGGCGAAGTCGTCGCCGCATTCCATCCCGATACCGCCGTGATCGAAAAGGTCTTCGTCAGCACCAACCCGCAGTCGACCCTGCTTCTCGGCCAGGCACGCGGCGCCGCCATCTGCGCATTGGTGGCAGCCGGCCTGCCGGTGCACGAGTACACCGCCCTGCAGGTCAAGCAGGCGGTGGCCGGCCACGGCAAGGCGCACAAGAGCGCCGTGCAGGAGATGGTGAGACGCCTGCTTGGTCTTGACGGCACGCCGGGCACCGATTCCGCCGACGCGCTGGCCGTCGCCATCTGCCACACCAACCATACGGGCGTGCAGGCCGCCGCCGGCGGACAACTGGCTCGCATGGGCCTCAAGCTGCGCGGCGGCCGTCTGGTCGATTGATGCGTGCCTGCCGGGCGCGGGTCGGCGTCGGCCGGTTCCGCTACACTCCTCCTCCATGATCGGTCGTATCGCTGGCACCCTGCTGGAGAAGAGTCCGCCGCATATCCTGGTCGATTGCGGCGGAGTCGGCTATGAAGTCGACGTTCCCATGAGCACTCTGTACAACCTGCCGGAGCCCGGGCAAAAGGTGGTTTTGTTCACCCAGCAGGTCGTGCGCGAGGATGCGCATCTACTGTACGGGTTCGGCACCGCGGCCGAACGAGAAGCGTTCCGCCAGTTGACAAAGATTTCAGGCGTCGGTCCGCGTATCGCCTTGTCTGTGCTCTCGGGATTGTCGGTTGCGGAACTGGCCCAGGCCGTCACCATGCAGGAAGCAGGCCGCCTGACCAAGATTCCCGGCATCGGCAAGAAGACCGCCGAGCGCCTGCTGCTCGAACTCAAGGGCAAGCTCGGCGCCGACCTCTCGGCGGCGATCGATATCAACCGCCCCGCCCCGGCAGGGAACGACGTGCTCAACGCCTTGCTCGCGCTAGGCTACAACGACCGCGAAGCGCTTGCCGCGATCAAGCTCGTGCCGGCCGGACTGTCCGTAGCCGAGGGCATCCGGCATGCCCTGCGCTCGCTTTCCAAGTCCTAGCCCTGCCGACCCGTCATGGCCGTTGAACCCGATCGCATTTCCGTCTCGGCCGACCGGGTCGTCTCGGCCGCGCCGGAGTCGCGCCAGGAAGAAGCGTTCGAGCGCGCCTTGCGCCCGAAGCTGCTGGACGAATACGTGGGCCAGGAGCGGGTGCGCGAGAAACTGTCGATCTTCATTTCGGCGGCGCGCAGGCGCAGCGAGGCGCTTGACCATACCCTCCTCTTCGGCCCGCCCGGGCTGGGCAAGACCACCTTGGCGCACATCATCGCCCGCGAGATGGGCGTGAACCTGCGCCAGACCTCGGGCCCCGTGCTGGAGCGGCCTGGTGATCTGGCGGCGCTCCTCACCAACCTCGAGGCGAACGATGTGCTGTTCATCGATGAGATTCACAGGCTCTCCCCGGTCGTCGAGGAAATCCTCTATCCCGCTCTCGAGGATTACCAGATCGACATCATGATCGGCGAAGGTCCGGCGGCACGCTCGGTCAAGCTCGATCTGCAGCCCTTCACGCTGGTGGGCGCGACCACCCGCGCGGGCATGCTGACCAACCCGCTGCGCGACCGCTTCGGCATCGTCGAGCGGCTGGAGTTCTACACGCCGCAGGAACTCACGCGCATCGTCAGCCGCTCGGCCGCCCTGCTGAAGGTGGAGACCAGCGACGACGGGGCGCTCGAGATCGCACGGCGCTCGCGCGGCACGCCGCGCATCGCCAACCGGCTGCTCCGGCGCGTACGCGACTTCGCCGAGGTCAAGGCGCAGGGCAAGGTGACACGACCGGTGGCCGACAGAGCCCTTGCCATGCTGGAGGTTGACGCGATCGGCCTCGATCTCATGGACCGCAAGCTGCTCGAGGCGATCATCCAGCGCTTTTCGGGAGGCCCGGTCGGGCTCGACAACCTTGCCGCGGCCATCGGTGAAGAATCGGAAACCATCGAGGATGTGCTCGAACCCTACCTGATACAGCAGGGCTACCTGCAGCGCACGCCGCGCGGACGGGTCGCCACCGCGGCCGCCTATGGACACTTCGGCCTGACCGTGCCGTCGGCGACGCCCACGCAGAACCTGTTCTAGGCCGCCGCCGCGTCGGTTAAACTCAGGCGTGTTGGCGCTTGCGCCCGACCCGTTCGGGAGACCGGCGATTTCATCTTCGCAGAGCATCGAACCCTTTATCTGGCCTTCGCGCGTTTATTACGAAGACACCGACATGTCGGGCGTGGTCTATCACGCCAATTACCTGAAGTTCTTCGAGCGGGCACGCACGGAATGGCTGCGCGGGTTCGGCTTCGACCAGGAAACGCTGCGCCGGGATCATCAACTCGTCTTCGCGCTCAGGCGCATGGAACTCGACTTCCTGCGCGCGGCGCGCCTTGACGACCTGCTCGAGGTCAGCGTGACACCGTCCGGGCTCAAGCAGGTGACTTTCTCGATCGAACAGGAGGCCCGCAGAGGCACCGAGCCGATCGCCCGCGCCAGGGTGCAGATCGCCTGCCTCGACTACCCGGCATTCACACCGCGCGTGGTCCCCGACTTCATCAAACGGAAAATCCAGCCATGACCGTCACCCAGGACCTCTCGATTATCAGCCTCGTCACCAACGCAAGCGTCCTGGTGCAGGCGGTCATGACGCTGCTCCTGGCGGTTTCGCTGATGAGCTGGACCTACATCTTCCGCAAGTGGTTCGCGCTGCGCGCCGCCCGCGCGCAGACCGAGAAGTTCGAGCGCGATTTCTGGTCGGGCGCCGACCTCAACGCCCTCTACCAGTCGGCCGCCAATGACCGCCATGGCTCGGGCAGCCTGGAGAGGATCTTCGAGGCCGGCATGCGCGAGTACACCAAGCTCAAGGCGGCCGCGCGCGGCGATGCCACCATGCAGCTCGAGGGGGCACGCCGCGCGATGCGCGCCACCTATCAGCGCGAAATGGACGACCTGGAGTCGCACCTTGCATTCCTTGCTTCCGCAGGCTCGGTATCGCCTTATGTCGGCCTGTTCGGCACCGTCTGGGGCATCATGAATTCTTTCCGCAGCCTGGCCAACGTGCAGCAGGCCACGCTCGCGAATGTGGCACCGGGCATCGCCGAGGCGCTGGTGGCCACTGCAATCGGCCTGTTCGCCGCGATCCCGGCGGTGGTGGCCTACAACCGCTTCGCCCACGACATCGATCGGCTGTCGATCCGTTTCGAGAGCTTCATCGAGGAGTTTTCCAACATCCTGCAAAGGCAGGCGCGCTAATGAACGCCGAGCGCAGCCGCGGCGGCCGGCGCCGCATGATGAACGACATCAACGTCGTGCCCTACATCGACGTGATGCTGGTGCTGCTGGTGATCTTCATGGTCACCGCCCCGCTCGTGACTCCCGGGCAGATCGAACTGCCGTCGGTGGCCAAGTCCTCGGCAGCGCCGGCGGCGGCCATCGAGATCATCATTTCCGCGGATGGCGGCTTGCGCCTGCGCGAACGCGGGGCGGCGCAGCTGGACAAGCCGGCCGATCGCGCCGAGGCGGTGCGCTATGCCAAGGCGCGCCAGGCGCAAGCGCCGGAGACGCCGGTGGTGATCTCCGCCGACAAGAACATCAAGTACGAGGTGGTTCTGGGCGTCATGGATGAATTGCAGAAGGCCGAGGTGCGCCGCGTCGGACTGTCGGTCAAGCCCGCCCCGAAGTGATGCAGCGCGGCGCCAACGCCCCCCGTACCGAGCGTGTCGAAAGCCGCGCCGGGCGGTTGCGCTCGTTCGCCCTCGCGTTCCTGGTGCATGGCCTGCTGTTCGCGTTTCTGTATCTCGGTATCCGCTGGCAAAGCCGGCCGCCGGCCGCCATCGAGGCCGAACTGTGGAGTGAACCGCCGCGCGCGGCGGCGCCTGCGCCGGAAGTGCCGCAGCAGCCCGCCCCGCAGCCGCCCAAACCGGTCATTCGTGAAGAACCGAGGCCTGAACCCGAGCCGGCGCCGCGCAAGCCCGATATCGTGGAAAAGGTGGAAAAAAGGAAACCGGACGCGCAGAAAAAGGAGGAGAAGCCCCGCGTCGAAGCGCGGCGCGAGGAGAGCGTCCGCGACGACCCGGTCAAGGCGGCGGCCGAAAAGGAAATGATGCTGCGCGAAGCGGCGAACAAGGCGGCACGCGAGCTGGCCTCCCTGAAATCGTCCAATGCCGAAGCCGTCGCGAACCAGCGCAGGCTCGAAGGCTGGGCCGATCAGGTCCGCAGTCTGATCCGCAAGGATGTCAAGGCCGCCATCGCCGATGCGGTCGCCGGAAATCCGGAGGCCGTGTTCGAGGTCAAACTGCTGCCGGGGCCGCGCGTCGGCGCGGTGCGCAAGCTCAAGTCCAGCGGCAACCTGGCCTACGACGAGGCGGCGCAGAAGGCCATCGAAGCAAACGAACGCCTGCCCGCGCCACCGGCCGGCGTCACGCTCGATCCGGTGCTGGTGCTGCGCATGCGCCCGAAAGATGAATGAGCCGCGCCCCTATAATTCAGGCTTTACCGGAGTACCGATGAAGCGACTTCTCTGTCTACTGGCCCTGCTGTCGTGGTGGCTCGCCGTTCCGGCAGCCGCGCAGATGACCATTGACGTCAGCGGCGCGGGAGCGCGCCAATACCCGATCGCCATCACCAACTTCCCCGGCGAGGCGGCGCTGCCGGAGAGCCTGACCCAGATCGTTCGCGCCGACCTCGAGCGCAGCGGCCTGTTCCGCGTGATCGACACGGCGGGCATCTCACCGGTACCCACCGAACTGGCGCAGGTCCGCTTCGCCGAATGGGCCGCGAAAAGCGCGGACTATCTGGCCATCGGCGTGGTGGTCCCGGCCACAGACGGCAGGCTTACCGTGCGCGTGCGACTGGTCGACGTGGTCAAGCAGGCCGAACTCGCAAGCTTCGCGTTCACGATGGCGCCGGCGCTGACCCGCGTGACCGCCCACCGCACGGCTGACGAGATCTACGCCAAGATCACTGGCGAAAAGGGCTTCTTCAACACCAAGATCGCGTACGTGAAGAAGGCGGGCACCCGGTTCGACTTGATCGTGGCCGATTACGACGGACAGAACGAGCAATCGGCCCTGACCTCGCGCGAACCGATCATCTCGCCCGAGTGGTCGCCGGACGGTAGCCGCCTGGTGTATGTGTCCTTCGAAAATCGCAAGCCGCAGATCTGGGTGCACGAGATCTATACCAGCAAGCGCACGCTGGTCGGCAATTTCCGCGGCAGCAACAGCGCGCCAGCCTGGTCGCCCGACGGGCGCGAGTTGGCGGTCGTGCTGACCCTGTCAGGCGCCTCCCAGATCTACACCCTGCCGGCAACGGGCGGCGAGCCGCGCAGGCTCACCAGCAGTCCGGGCATCGATACCGAACCGGTCTATTCACCCGACGGCGGTACGATCTACTTCACCTCGGACCGCGGCGGCGGCCCGCAGATATACCGTATGCCGGCCGGGGGCGGTGAAGCGCGCCGCGTCACCTTTAAAGGGGCGTACAACGTCAGCCCGAAGGTGAGTCCGGACGGCAAGACCCTCGCCTACGTGACGCGCAACGGCGGCCTGTTCCAGATCGCGATACTCGACCTCGCAACCGGCCAGGAGCGAACCCTGACCGACACGGTCAAGGACGAAAGCCCGAGCTTCGCACCCAATGGCAAACTGATCCTGTACGCCACCGAGATCGGCGGCAAGGGCGTCCTGGCCGCCGTATCGACCGATGGCAGGGTCAAGCAGCGCCTGTCGGTCAGCGCGGCCGACGCCAGGGAGCCCGCCTGGGGCCCCTTCACAAAATGAAAGCCCGCAACCCAAAGGGAGTCGTCATGTTCAAACGCGTGTCCGCCATTTCCATCATCGCATTGCTCGCCGCTTGCTCCACCTCGGGCGAGAAGCAGCCCGAGGCACCGGTGTCGGAAAACCAGGGCCGCCCGCCGATGACGACCGCCGAGGTCGCGCCCAAGCCGCCGCCCGTCGATACCGGGCGCATTTCCACGGTGACCCCGCCCCAGGTCGATGAGCTCACCACCGGCGTGCTCGCCAAACGCAGCATCTACTTCGATCTGGACAGCTACGAAGTCAAGCCGGAGTACCGTGCGCTCGTCGAGGCGCATGCCTCGTTCCTGCGCAAGAACCCCAGCCGCAAGGTCGTCGTCGAGGGCAACACCGACGAGCGCGGCAGTCGCGAGTACAACCTCTCGCTCGGGCAGAAGCGTGCCGAGGCGGTCAAGAAGATGCTCGTCCTGCTGGGCGTGCCCGAGTCGCAACTGGAAGCAGTCTCCTTCGGGGAGGAGAAACCCAAGGCCCAGGGCAAGGACGAGGCAGCCTATGCCGAAAACCGCCGCGGCGACCTGTCCTACCGTGCGCAGTAAGGCCGCCATGCGACCGCGATTGACCGGGCTGGCGGCGGCCCTGTTCGTGCTGGCGGCGACATCACCGCCGGCACAGGCACAGCTTTTCAAGGATGACGAACTGCACAACCGCACCCGGACGCTCGAGTCGCAGCGCGCGGCCGATGTGCGCCGGGTCGACGCGCTGGAGGGCCGGGTCGAAACCCGTGCGGAACTGCAGGCGCGCCAGATCATCGACCTCAACACGCAGATCGACGCGCTGAAGCAGGAAATCGCGCGCCTGCGCGGCCAGATTGAAGTTCTGACCAATGAAATCGAGAACACCGCCAGGCGGCAGAGGGATTTCTATGGCGACCTGGATACCCGCTTGCGCAAGCTGGAAAACCCGCCGCCTCCTCCCCCTCCGGAAAAACCCAAAGGCCCGACAGCCGAAGAACAAAGGGCCTACGAGGCCGGCCTGAATCTGGTGAAGGCGGCGAACTACAAAGGCGCGGCAGATGCGTTTGCCGCCTTTCTCAAGGCCTATCCACAGAGCACATTCGCGCCCTCGGCCCAATACTGGATCGGCAATTCGCTCTTCGCACTGCGCGATTACAAAGGGGCGATCAGCGCACAGCAGATCGTCGTGGACACCTGGCCGGAGGATCCCAAAGCGCCGGATGCGATGCTCAACATCGCCTCCGCCCAGACCGACCTGAAGGAAGTGCGCGGTGCGCGCGCCACGCTGGAGGCCCTGATCAAGAAATACCCGCAAAGCGAAGCCGCGGCAACCGCCAGGCAGCGCCTGGCCAAGATGCGCTAGACGCCATGGGAGACATCACCCCCGCGGCCCTCGCGCCGACCGTTGCCTGGGCGGCCTTCGCGCTTGCCTTCGTATTCGGCATCGTCGCCCAGCGCAGCAACTTCTGCACGATGGGCGCCGTCTCCGACATCGTCAATCTGGGTGACTGGACGCGCATGCGCATGTGGCTGACGGCCATCGCCGTGGCCCTGCTGGGGTCGCAGGCGCTGCACCTGGGGGGCTTGGTCGACCTGTCAAAGTCCATTTACGCCAGCCCCAACCTGACATGGCTGTCCGCGCTCGTGGGCGGGCTGTGCTTCGGGTTCGGCATGACACTGGCGAGCGGATGCGGCAGCAAGACCCTGCTGCGCATCGGCAGCGGCAACCTGAAATCACTGGTGGTGTTCATCGTGCTGGGCATCTCCGCCTACATGACCCTGAAGGGCCTGTTCGGCGTATGGCGCGCCGCGGCGCTCGACCCGGCCGCCATCACGCTTGCGGGCGGACAGGACCTCCCTTCACTGCTCGTCCGCGACGCGGGCCTCGATGCGTCCGTCGCGCGCATCGGCATTGCATTGCTGCTGGCCGCCGCCCTGCTGGCCTTCTCCCTCCGGTCCGCAGAATTCCGTACGCTCGACAACATCGCCAGCAGCGCCGTGATCGGACTGGTCATCGCCGCAGGATGGTACGTCTCGGGCCATATTGGCTATCTCGCGGAGGATCCCAATACCCTGCAGGAGGCTTTTGCAGGCACCAACAGCGGCCGGATGGAATCGTTTTCCTTCGTGGCGCCGATGGCCTACACGCTGGAACTGCTGATGCTCTGGAGCGACAAGAGCCGCATCGTGACCTTCGGCATCGCCGCGGCGCTCGGCGTGGTTGCCGGTTCATTCGCATGGTCCCTGGCAACGCGAAGCTTCCGCCTGGAAGGTTTTCGCGACGCCGAGGACACCGCCAACCACCTGCTGGGCGGCGTGCTGATGGGATTCGGAGGCGTCACAGCGCTGGGTTGCACCGTGGGCCAGGGCATGAGCGGTGTATCCACGCTGGCGCTCGGTTCGCTCATTACCCTCTCGGCCATCATCATCGGCGCGGTGGCGGGTCTGCGCTACCAGATCTGGCGCGTCGAGCGCAGCGGCTGACCGGCCGACCGGTGTACGCGACGGGCCGTTTCGGCAATTGACGCGAGGGCCGAGAAAACGCTATACTTTAGGGCTCGAGAAACAAGCTTTCGGGTCGTTAGCTCAGCCGGTAGAGCAGCGGACTTTTAATCCGTTGGTCGTTGGTTCGATCCCAACACGGCCTACCAAGTTCGACGGGGGTATAGCTCAGTTGGTAGAGCAGCTGACTCTTAATCAGTAGGTCCAAGGTTCGAATCCTTGTGCCCCTACCAGAAAACTGGATGCAAAATCAAAGGCTTGGTTGATTCCAAGCCTTTTGCATTTACGGCCCTTGATTCCTCGGGGTAGCGCCGGGGTAGCATGAGGTTTGATTACCCGGCAATCTGGCGATCTTCGGCGCGCAACTCGCGCAGCAACGCCCGCAGTCCCGCAAGTTCGGCACGCATCGCCGCAGATCGCATTCCGTGCCTTCTGGCGTTGCCTGCGGCTCGCGCCTTGCCCTCAGGGCTTCGCGGCCCCGTTGACCGCTCCCAAGGCTTCCATAGGGCTATTTGCGCAGCTTGCCGCGCCCGCCGTTCCGGTGTCCAACCGTTCGCCATCGTCAACCCCCAATAGTTCGTTCGCCGGTTTCGGACTTTCTCCCGCGCGCGAGGGTTCGCCGTTGTTCACTTGCTGCGGCCCGTTCGCAATGTTCGCCTGTTTCACGAATGCCACCGGACGCGGGTTCTTGATTTCCGCCAAGGCTTCCAAGGTAGCGCGGCATTGCGCCTGCGAGCGCAGCGCCAAACCCATGAGGCATTGAATCTGTGCGATGCCTTCCTGATTCTGGGCGCGTTCGGCCAGGTTCGTGAACATGGCATTTAGCGCGTGCGCCTGCGTGATCAAGATCGCCTCGGCGCGCGACATGTCTCCAGCCCGCACCGCGTCGGCTTGTACCCGCATTTCCTCGATGGCGGCAGCTAGGCTTATCTCGCCGCCGGTGTTCCGATTGAATGCCCGCAGCAGCCGGCCCGCCGAGACACTCGGCCGCGCGAGCGCTTCCGCGACATTGCGCCGCAGTTCGGCTTCATCCTTGCCTTGCCTGACCGGCAGCGCTTTGGGGTCATGCGCCGGCGGTTTCCGTTGCTTCGCGGTCCTGGTCATTGTTCGCCTGTTCCAAGGTTCGGCCAGCGCTCCGCGCCGGTTCGTTTGTCCTCTGCGCTCGGTTTTGGCGTGAAGCCCGCGCACCGATGCGGCAGGGTCGCATCCGGTACATAACCCCGCATCGCGTTGACCATGCCGCCGACTTCCGCCGCCTTGCACACACCGTCATAGGTGCGCCGGTTCACGCAGTCCCGGCAGGTGATGCGGTCATCCTCTTGCAAGGGCAGCGCAGCCAGTTCCCATTCAATGATCAATTCCCGCACTACGTCGATTTCCGCCCGCGCGTTCTCGGGCGTCATCCTCGCGCGCACGTTGCTGAGCACTTCAGCGCAAAAGTCGGCCGGGTACCTTGCCAGCGAAGCCAAGCGCGCGAACAGTCGCTCAAACTCGGCAAACGAGGATTGAATCGGCAAACTCTGCGCCGGTTCGGTGTCGCGCTCATCGGCATCATTCGCGGCCGCATTGCCGGCCAGGATTGCCAGCAATTCCGGCTTGAAGGCTTTCAGGCGTGCCGTGAGGGCCGGCGTGATGATGCCCGGTGCCGCTTCGATCTTTAGCCGGTCGCCGGTCGCCGCCAGCGTCACGCCTGCGGCCCGCAATTCGGATAACAACGCTGATGCGCTCATAGTTCGATTACCTCGCGTTCGGGTTCGGCAGGGATTGCGACAGCGACAGTTGCGACAGTTGCGACAGTTGCCTCGGTATCGCCCCCATGTGTCGCAGGTGTCGCAGGTGTCGCAGTCGCAAAGCTCAGAAGGGCAGGGTTGACCGCGATGTATTTGCGCTTTGCATCCGCCCGTTGCCGTACCCGGTCAAGTTCGGCCAGGGTCGAGACTGCGGCATCAAGCGCGGCCCTTTCCCGCACCGGCCCAAGCCGTTGCGCGTCCCGCTTCGGCACAAGGTGCGTGCCCTCGCGCCGGCAATGGTCGATGAGCCATGCATCCAAGCGCGCCGCGTTCGCCAGTTCCGCCGGCAAAGCCAGTTCCCCGAAAAACCGCCGCGACTCGTGCAAGTGCCATTCCGCCACGCGCGCCGCCCGGTCGAATGCGTCAAGGCTCACCGGCCCGGTGCCGCCTTCGAAGGCATGAAACAGCGCCGCCAAGCGCGCCGCGTTGTCTGTGATCTTGGATGCCACATCGCGCACATCGAACAGGTCGCCTCCGGCCCGTAATTGCCCTTCTATGCGGTTATAGAAGGCCCGCCAAGCATCGCCGGCCGCAGGCGCAAGGGTAAGCGTCGCCGGCTTCAATGAACCGTCCTCGCAGATCGGTGCGGGTTGGTTCAGGATGTCCGTAATGCGCCGATTGAATGCGGTCAATCGCTCCCATGTCGGCGCTTCCTTGAACGGTCGATAGCCTTGTGTAGATTCCGGCCATGCAATCAAGAAACGCGCGAAAAACCCGGTCCCCCTGGCGAGCCCTTTGGTCTGCTCCACAAAGCGCCGCAGTGTCGATTCCTGCACTTGCAGCGCTACCGTCAAACGTGCGCCCTTGACCGTGAACGATTCCGAGGTCCGCCGGTCAATGGTTTTTTTCCCCCCGTCCCACCCCTGATTGAGCAAGGCGAAATTGCGCATCATGTTGTCCTTGCCCATCCCATGCGAACCCAAGACCGCGCCGCCCTCGTCGGACAAGATCGCGCCGGATGGGTACTTCGTGGCAAGCTTGAAAGCCAATTCTTCCGGCGTGATGTCCTCATAGAGCAAGCGCGGCACGCGCGGCGCTTCCGGCCTATCGTCCTCAAGATCGCGCAACGCGGATTCCTGTTCGCGCGTCGGCTTGCCACCCTTCGCCAGTTGCCGGATTTGTTCCTTGATGCCCGCGTATTTGGCTTCCCAAGCCGACAGCGCCGCCTTGTAGTCCCGCTCGCCCGGTTTTGCCGCTTCCCGCTGCGCGTCCTCATAGGCGCGGATTGCTTGCCCAAAATGCTTGTCGCAGGTCGATTTCCGTTCGCCTGAATCGGCTATGGTCAACGGGTATATGCTGATCGGCCCCGACAGTCCCGGCGCGCGCTCGATGTCATACAAGGCTTGCAGCGCGACCGATACCGCAGACAAGGCGCACCCTGCGACCAACGCCACCGGCGCTTGCGCGAAGCCTTGAACCTCTGCCACCGCCGCGCCGATGATGCCGGGTAAGGCGTCGAACGGGTAAGGACGCGGATCAATTTTCGCGGTCAAGGGTTGCGGTTCAGGCCAATCCGTGCCCGTCGCCGGCTCGCCGTCCGGTTCCTGCGCACGCTCGATGCAAGCCCGCACCGCATCCGGCCCTTCGGCCTTGTGCAAATCGTTAAAGTCGGTTCCGCGCTTCATGCTGCCACCTCTGCAAATGAAGGCAGCGCCACAAATCCACGCACCGCGCGCGCTGCCGCCTGCGCCTTGATGCGGCCGGTATTGCGCCCGGTCTTTATCTCGGTGTCGCGGTCATCGTCGCCGCAGATAATCAGGCGCACCCCGGCCGGCAGCTTCCGGCGCAGCTCGAGCGCCACCGGCTCAAGGTTGCCGGCATCGAATGCCACCGCCACCGGATACCCGGTCGCCTGAAAGATGCTCGCCCCGGTTGCGAAGCCTTCCGCGATGCAGAGCGTATCCGCCGGCTTGCCACCGATGCGGAAATAGCATCCCTCTTTCTTGCCGCCGGTCAATAGTTTCTTTTCGCCATCCTCAGCGATGAATTGCAGCGAGGTAAGCGCGCCGGTCGAGTCGCGCACCGGGACAACAAGCGCACCCTTGTAAACCGCCGTGCCGTGCGCCTCGATGCCTTTGCGCTCAAGGTAGCCATGCGGCCCAGGCCTCGATGCGGCCCAGATCGCCGCAGCCCGCCTCGCCGCTTCCCGATGGCCTGCCGCCTTATCGGCGTCGCGTTGCTGGCGCGCCGCTTGTTGCTTCTCGCGCTGCTCGGCTTTTTCCTCGTCGGTCAGGTCGCGCGCAATGTCCGCGCACCATATAAGGCGATTTCCGCTGCGCCAATCACCAAATGCGCCGGCCGGGATGCCGTTCCCGTACAGCACGCACCATCCGGCATCGTCCTTAGGTTTGCCGCTTGCTGAAAACCGCCGCAGAATGCCATCGGCGTCAACGTCATCAGGAGGTGTGTAACCCGCTTCGCGCATCGCCGCGCAGAATTGCTCAAGGCATTCCCGCACATCAACAACAGCGGCGCTCATCGTTCACCCCGCTTCGATACGCGCGCGTACCAATCACGCACTGTAAGCCAGAGCATGACCCAGACCGGCGGCGTCGAGACTGCGGCCAGGATTGCCAGCAACAACCCCGCGCCGGTCATGCCGTCGCCCCGTTCGCACGCACGCGGGAATCAAGCCAGGCTTGCAGGTCGCCGCGCCGGTAACGCACGCGAGCGCCGATTTTTACGAAGGGAAGGGCATAGCGGCCGGTGGACCGCCATACGCTCAGGGTTCCGGGCGAGACTTGCAGTAAGTCGGCCGCTTGGGATTCCGAAAGCAGATCGCGCACCGATTCCGCGATCTTTTCGGGCGTTGCAATTGCTGCCATGAGTAACGCTCCAAGATTTCCCGCATTGGCGATTGCGCTGCGGTATGGAACGTTAAGTTAGGCATGTCGGGCGAATCCCGCCAACGGCTATTTAGGGTGTTGGTCGTGCCTTTTTTCCCGGCCGTGGTTCGACTGCCTGCGATGCCCGCATCCTCAGCTTCGCGGATGCACGCCGAATCGGCCGGATTAGTTCACCCCATTGAGTATTTGCATGTGCATCGGCGTCGATGCCATTAGCGTTGCTCGGGTCGATAGCGTCGAAAAAAGTATCCGCGCCAATGTCGGCAAATGCCGCACGGATAAAGGCGAGTTCGTGTTTTTCGAATTCGGAAAGCGCTTCGATTCCGCCCTTGCGCACGCGTTTTTCATACCGGCGCTTGCTGTAATCCCCGTACAGTTCAAGCAGCTTCGTTAGGACAACTTCCCGCGCACCGGCCTTCGGGCGTCCCCGGCCGGACTTCTTTTCAGTCTCAAGGGCTTGAAGCGCTGAATGACAAGCGCCAACAACCAAGGCGGCAGCACTGGTCGCTCTTGCAATGCCATCTGGCCCGGTAATGGAAACGGCTTCCTCGAAATGGGCCATCAAGGTATCGCGCGTAAAGGGATTGATGCCTTGAATTCGCTTTGGCTTTGGAGCATCGTCGGCAATTGTTTCGCGCTGCTTTTCACTCTCCAACTTCATCGGCTTGTCTTTCAACTCCCCGTATGGAGCGTTCAGCAGGGTCATTAGCTTGAGTGCGGTTGCTTTCACCGTCTCAAGTTCGCGCACGTACACGGCCGCGCTTGGCGCGTTGTCAATCGCCGCCTTGCCGCCTTCATAGAAGCCAAGCCAGTATTCAACGCGGCTCAGGCATTGCAACAATTGCGGGTCTTGAGAATCGGGCGGGAAGCCCAGGGCTTCAATTAGCGCCGCTCTCGCCGCTTCCGATAGTCGGTGCCCGCGCGAATACCAAGTCGGCGCGCCGGTTGGCTTCTTGGGCGCGGTCATGCCGCTTTCCGCGCCTTCGCATCCATCGGGACAACTTCCGCCGTCGCCTTGAATCCGCCGGCCTCAAGCATCGCGCTTGCCGCCGTTTGCATGGATTGCCGCACCGGGTCGAGGTCAAGGCGCGCATAGACCGCCGTTGCTTGCTGGCTCTTGTGGCCCAGGCTCTTGCCGATGATGACCATGCTTGCGCCGGTGCGCGCTTGCCAGCTTCCCATCGTCCGCCGCAGATCGTGAATCCGCACGTTCTCAATACCGGCGCGTTCTACGATACGTCGCCACGCGCGGCCCTCGCCGCTCATGTGGCCTAGTACGGAATCACTCCGCTGCGCCGGAAAAACGTAGACCGGCTTTTCCCTCTTGTCCCCCGCTTCCACATCATCGGCCGGTTTGCGGCCCTTCAGGATAGCGAGCGCCTCAGGCAAGAGCGGCACATTCAACGGCTCGCCGTTCTTCGATACCACGCCGGGAATACGCCAAATTCCGGCGTCGAGGTCGAGGTCATCCCATTTCATCCCGCGCACATTGGAGCGCCGTCCGCCGGTCAAGAGCGCCAAAAGGAAATAGTCGCGGAAATGCGTATTCGGCTCATCGGTCAATGCCTTGAATACGCGCGGCAGTTCGCCGGGTTGCAAGAAACGCTCGCGGCTTTTCTCCGGGTTGCGGTCGATACCGAGGGCCGGGTTGGTGTCGAGGAAACCCCATTTCACGCCGCGCCCGAATACCGATGAAACAAGCGCAATCACGCGATTGGCTTGCGTCGGCTTACCGGCCTTGGTGATCTTTGCATGGATGCCGGCGAGGTCTAGCCGGGTGATGTGCGTGATTTTCTTCGCGCCCAGCGGCTTGGCGAGGAAGTCCCGGTATTGCTGCTCATAGCCGCGCCAAGAGCGCTTCTTCAGCTTGGCATGGCGCTCTAGATACTGGTCGAACAGTTCCGCGAAGGTAGGCTCGCCTTTGTGCGCCCGTACCAATTCGGCAGGGTTCGCACGGCCGGCGATCTTGCCCGCCAGTTCGACCGCCTTGCTGCGCGCCTGTTCGGTCTTGATGTCGCCAAACCGGCCCAGGGTAAGCCGTTCCATCGGCCCGTTGCGGATGCGCCGCAAAAGGCTAAAGGTCTTGATGCCAGTTTTCGAAACCCGCAGCCGCAGCCCGGTTGTTTCCGTATCGGCGTATTCGGTGCGGTCGCCGCCAACCGGCAGCGCCTTGATTGCTTTGTCCGTGAATTTCAGGGTGATAGCCATATGTCGATCTCCGGGGTAGCACTGGGGTAGCAGGTTTTATAAAAAGGAATGCTACCCCATTAAGATCAATATATGACTTTTCCCTCTGAAAGTAAAGCGTGTTAAGCCCTATTAATTGCCGTGCGGCAAGCCGTTCTAAGACTCTTAATCAGTAGGTCCAAGGTTCGAATCCTTGTGCCCCTACCAGTTGGACTGCAGGACAAGCATGCCGCGCGTCACGGGCATGCCGGAAGGACAGCAGGACAGCGATCAAAAACGGGGCGCGCCGCATGGTTCGCCCCGTTTTTTTGGCTGGCAATACTCCCTAGGACACCGGCTCGGCATGCCGCAGTAGCGAGGCTATGCCGTCGAGCAGTTCCTCTTCCTGGTAAGGCTTGCCCAGGAACATGTTGACCCCGACTTCCATGGCGTACCTGCGGTGCTTCTCGGCGGTGCGCGAAGTGATCATGATGATCGGGGTATGTTTCAGCGCCTTGTCGGCGCGAACGTTGCGCGTAAGGTCGAAGCCATCCATGCGCGGCATCTCGATGTCCACCAGCAGGATGTCGGGGCGTGCGGTCTGCAGCTGCTCGAGTGCATCCACCCCGTCCCGAGCGGTAAGGACTTCGTAGTTCTCCCGCTGCAGCAAGCGGGTGGTGATCTTGCGCACCGTGAGCGAGTCGTCGACCACCATCACCCTGGGCGCCGCACGCTGGGCCAAGCGCGCGGAATCGTCCTCCCCGCCGGCATCGCCCTGGGGGCCGTTACGGGCCGCTCCGCTGGCCATGACCTGCAGCGCCAGCGGCACCGGATTGAGTATTAGCACGATCTGCCCGTTGCCCAGCACCGTCGCTCCGGCGATCCCGGTGACGCGGGCGAGTTGCGGCCCGATGTTCTTGACCACCACTTCCTGATTGCCCAGCAGTTCATCGACATGGATGGCAGCGCGCTGCGTTCCGGAACGCACCAGCAGCACCGGAGACAGACGTTGCGACTCGGCGCGCGCTAAGGCGTCACCCAGCAGCCGCGGCAAATAGAAGAGCGGGTATTGACGTCCCTGCCAGTGGATCGACAGGCTTTGGTAGGCGGACGCAAGGTCTTCGGCACGGGTTTGCCGCACTTGTTCGACCATGACCGACGGAATCGCATACGCCTGTGCTCCGACGCGCACCATCACCACTTGCGTCACCGCCAGGGTCAGCGGCAGCGCGATCGCGAAACGCGTCCCGCGGCCGGGCGTGGACTCGATGTCGATGCGCCCGCCCAGGGCGGCGACTTCCGCACGCACGACGTCCATGCCGACGCCACGGCCCGCCACTTCGCTGAGCGACTCAGCGGTGGAAAACCCGGGCATGAAGATGAAGTCGGCAATCTGTGCCTCGGACAGGACCTCATCCTCGCGGGCCAGCCCGGCAGCCACCGCGCGGGCGCGAATCTTCGGGAGGTCGAGTCCCCGCCCGTCGTCCTCGAAAACCAGGAAGAACTCATTGCCTTCCTGTCGGGCGGACATGTGTATCTGCCCGATTTCGTTCTTGCCCGCCGCCGCGCGGTCGGCCGGCGACTCGATGCCGTGGGCGATGGCGTTGCGCACCAGATGCTCGAACGGGCCGCTCATGCGCTCTAGCACGGACCGGTCGATCTCCGTCTGAAGGCCGCTGATATCCAGGTTGGCGCGTTTGCCGGTTTCCTTCGCGGTCTGGCGCACCACCCGGTAAAGACGCTCGGAGACGTTGTTGAAGGGCACCATGCGCACACGCATGAGGTCGCCCTGCAGGTCGCGGTTCAGTCGCGCCTGGGAGAGGATGGCGAGATCAGCGTCATCGACGCTCTTGAGCAGGGACTGCTGCACCGTGGCCACGTCGTTGACCGATTCGGCCATCATGCGGGTGATTTCCTGGAAGCGCGTGAATCGGTCGAATTCGAGCGGATCGAAGGCCTCGTGCCTTTCCTCGGCCTCGCGCTGGCGCGACTGCATCTGGGATTCGGCGGCGATCTCGATCTCGCGCAGCTGGTTGCGAAGGCGCGCGACGCTTTCGGTCAATTCCCTGAGGCCGGATTTCAGGCCGCGCATTTCACCTTCGATGCGCGACCGCGCGATCGCCACCTCGCCTGCCTCGTTGACCAGGCGGTCCACCAGGTCGGAACGCACGCGCAGCAAAGCGCGCTTGGCATCCTCGGCCGCCGCCGCGACAGGTGGTGGCGCCGCCGGCGCCCGCAGCGCGTGACGCACCGGGGCAGGCTCCGCCCGCGTCGAGATGCCGGAAATCGTGTCATCCGCCGCGGCGAGCGGGGCGGCGGCGCGTACGTCATCGGCGCCGGCCAGCGGGGGCATCAAATCATCGGCGAACCCCGGCACAGTTACCTCGCTCGCACCGCTTCGCAGGCCGTCAAGCAGCACATTGACGCGGTCGTAGGACGCGACCAGGCCTTCGAATATGCCGGGCGGAATCGACTGAAACTCCAGGGCGGCTTCGACGCGCGACTCCATGCTGTGCGTTACCTGACCAATGGCCATGGCGCCGGCCATGCGGGCACTGCCCTTGAGGGTATGCAAGGTCCGCTGCAGCCCCTGCGAATTGCCCGCATCCGCCGGCGATGCCTCCCAAGCCCTCAATTGCTGGCCGAGCAGCGGTACCAGTTCAGCCGCTTCTTCCAGGAAAATCGGCAGCAACTGCGGATCGATCTCGTCCTGTATGCGCTCAAGCAAGCGTTCAGCGGGATCAAACCCGCGTGATCGCAGGTCCGCCGGACTTAGTACATCGGATGAGGCTGGCGCGGGATCCGCCGCGCGCGGCAATGCGGAACCCGGGTCGACCGGCACGGATCGCTCCGCTGCGCGTGCAACGGGGCCGCTGGTCGACGACGGGTCGCGATCCGCCACAGCAGGGGCAGGGAGTTCGGCTGCGGATTCCTGTGCGGGTTCGGGAGCGGAAACACCTTCTACTCCGGCAACGGGAACGCCACCGACCGCCGCAGCCACCGCCTCCGACGCAGGCGGTAGCGCAGCGACCGTCATCCCGGGCAATCCGCCGGCCACGTGCGTCAAGTCGGCTTCCAGTGCTTCAGGAACCAACTGCGCGACCGATGGCTGCAGTTGCGCGTCGCCCACGTCGACGTCGGGCGTGGCATCCAGGGCAGCAGAGACGTCGAAATCCATCACTGCCGATGCGACCGCCTCCTCTGGGGGTGCCGCCGGCTCGCGAAGAGACGCGGCCGCCGGCGCTGCGACTTCCGGGATGGTCGGCATGATTACCGCACCTGCGGCTTCAGCAGGCGCACCCAGATCGAGATCGAGATCTGCGCCGGCCAAGGCCGTGTCATCAGACAGGGGGATGTCCGTTGCGGTGGGCTCGTCTGAGGAAAAAGCGAAATCCACCATTGTGTCCGGCACGCCAGGCGAGGCCGTAAGGCGATCCAAAGACGCTTCAGGCACGGCGGAAACGGCGCCGGTCGCCAAGGTTTCGCGCGACTCGGACTCCGGAGCCGCCACGTCCTCAGGCGGCAGGGGTGGCCGCGACACGCCGGAGGCCGCTTCCCATTCGACGCGCAATTGCTCGAGCAGCACCTCGAGCGGCTCCACCGGCGGCGGCTCGCGCAACTCACGCACCGCCACGACGAGGGTCTCTATTGCGGCGACCGCATCGGTCAAGACCATCAACGCATCCCTGCCCGGCACGATGGCACCGTTGCGCGCCGCGAGCACGGCCCGCTCGAACGCGCGCGTCAGTTCGTGCAAGCGCCGAAACCCTACGGTGCCGGCGATGCCCGCCAGGGTGTGCGAGGAGCGCACCAGCGCTTCGCTTGGCGCATCCGGCTCGAACGCCAGCGACAGCAACTCGTGTCGCATCGCATCGAGATGGTTTCCGGCCTCGTCGACGAAAATGCCGTAGAGGCTGGGGCTCATGCGCATGTCGCCGATGACGACACTGTGCTCGCGCGCACTGCCGGGCGCGATCGCACCAGGCGCCGGTTCCGCGACCACCGCTGCCGGGGCGGCAGGCGCCGGCAGGAAGAAAGCCTGGCCCCCGCGCATGCGTTCGCAGGCCGCGATGAGCGGCGCCCCGTCGGCGCTCGAGCCCCCGGTTTCCGAGAGGTCCGCGATCCAGAGCTTGAACAGGTGGTGCGCCGCTTCGATCATCGCGTGCAGGTCGGCACTGGCGTTCTTGCCCTCCTGCAGCCACTGGTTCATCACCTGTTCGGCGGCCCAGGCGGCTTCGCCGAAACGCGCGAGGCCCACCATGCGCCCGCTACCCTTGAGGGTGTGAAATCCGCGCCGGATGGTCAACAGCAGTTCGCGATTGGTAGGCTCGACAAGACTCAGCGCCTGCTGCTCCGCGATAGTGCCGAGCACGTCCCGCGCCTCTTCGAGGAAGATCGCCAGCAGTTCCGCATCAACGACGTCATCCGAGGATTGCGCCAGTGCGCGTACCTCGGCAGATGGCGCCGGCAGGTTCTCGCCGGGCACGTCGGGCGCGACCTCGGCCATGGCCTCCTCGATATCCGCCATGGCAGGGGCGGTGGACCGATCGAGCAGTTCGAGGGCCCGCCCCGCGCTTTGCTGCAGCCCCCGTTCATCGACCAGGTCCGCGTCCTGGACTATGGACTCGAGATTGGCCTTGAGTTCGGCCGCCAGCACGCTGTCACCAGGCTTGTCGCGCCATGCCTCGTAGAGGGCGCGGGCGTCGCGCCGCTGTACCGCCAGCTCGTCCTCCACGCTCGCGGCCTCGGCAGGCAAGGCATCTTCGGTGCCGCCGTCGAGCAGAAAATCGACCTCTGCCGGCAGTATTGGCAATTGGGCGGTGTCTTCCTCCGGCACACGCGCGCGGCGGGGCGCCACCGGCTCGAGGAAGCTGTCGAAATCGGCCGGGCCGTGCTGCAGTGCCTCGACGAAAAAGCCAAGCGCGCTCATCGACCGCGCCACCTTCTCGAAGTCCGCTGGAACAGCCGTATAACCCGCGCTGGCGAAGCGCGCGATCTCCGCGCGACACTCGCCGAGGGCCTGCATCGCCCGGTCTGCGCCCAGCATGGCGAGGGCTCCTGAAACCTGGCGCAGTTGTCCTTCGAGGGCCGGCAGGTCCGCGCGCTTGCCGGGATCGCGGAAAAAGCCGTCGAGGACGGACTCGATGGTCGAAAGATTGCTGCGAATCTCCGCCACAACCTGCGCCATCACCAGCCGTTCCTGCGCCTTGCGGGTCATCTCGTCGAGGACGGGAGGCGGCACCTCGGGCTCCTGGCCGGCCAGGCATGCGCCCAAGCGCGATCCCATCGCCACAACCTGCTGCGGAAATTCCGGCGAAAGACGGGCGAAACTCTCAACCGCGTGCTCGGCGAGCAGCAGGGCCGTCGCCAGTTCAAGCGCGATGCGCTCGGTCACATTGCCTGGCTGTTCCGCCATCTGCCCGGCAGCGGAAGCGATGGCACTGGCGAGCATCGAGAAATCTGGGTTCCCAAGCGATGTGCAAGCGCTGCGCAGGCGCTCGGCCTGCTCGCGGAAAGCGGCCAGATCGTGGCTCTGGCCGGCGGAAAAGCGGTTCCACTTGTCCTTGGCGACACCAATGATCTCGCGCAGCGCGCGCAGATCGCCCTCGTGGCGCGACACATCGCGGCGTTCGTCCGCGGCGGGAATCGCTCGCTCAAGCGAGTAGACGCGGCGAATCTCCTGCACCTGCGGGCTCTGCACACGGCTTTTCGCCACGAAGTACAAGGTGTCGCGCAGCAGCCGTTCGGCGACGCTTTGCGAACCCTCCATCAGCCGCTTCATCTGCAGGTCGATGCGCGCGCACAGGCGCTTGGCCTCCAGCCCTGCCTGCGCTCCCACCGCGACCAGGCTCTCGGTGAATCCAATGGTTACCCACCAGAAAGCGCGGTGCTGCGCCAACACCTGGGTGCGCTCGATCGCACGGACGGCTTCGGTCATCTCGCGCAGCGCCGCGTTGTCCGCGGCGTTGCGCAGCCAGCGCAGCAGACCTGCCTGGAATCGCCGCCTTTGCGCCGCCACGTACGCGATGATGTCGGCGGGCACCTCCTGCGGCTCGCGCCGCGGCGGGCGCGGCGACAGGTCGGGGAAGAACAGGTCGGATTCGTGGATGCGCTCCGCCCCGCGGGCGGCCATCACAGCGTGGTAGGCCGGATACAGCCGCACCGGCTGATGCGGCGCGCCCTCGACGAGATCGTCGAGATAGGCCGCCAATGCCTTGAACGCGGCGCTTAAGGTCGTCGCGATGCCGGGACCCATGGCCACAGCGCCGCTCTCAACGGCGTCGGTCAGATTCTCGCACTCCTCGGTGAGGCGGGTCACGCCGTCGAGGCCGACGATCTCCAGCGCTCCATGCGCCTGATGCAAATACGTCTTGCAGAACTTCAGCTGGGCCGAGTCAAGCGGATTTTCGGCATGCGCGGCGATCGCGTCGGACGCGCGCGCCAGGGCCTGCTCGATCTCGCCCTTGACCCAGGTGAGTGGGCCGATGTCGAAGTCGTCAGGGGCGCTCATTGGAAACCGTGCACGACGGCAGCGCGGTCGCGAAGGCAGGCAGCCGCGGCATCCTTCATGCCACCTTGAAGCCGGACACCGAAGCCTTGAGCTCCTGCGCCAGTTCCGCCAGTTGTCGTACGGACTCCGCGGTGTGGCGGGTGCCGTCTGAGGTGCGCTCGTTCACGCGCAGCATTTCCTCCATGTTGCGCGCCACCACCTGGGCCGACTCGGCCTGGGTGGACGTGGTCACGGAAATGCCCTCGATAAGTTCAGAGAGGCTCCGCGACACCCGGCCGATCTCGGTAAGCGCCTGACCGGCGGCATCGGAAAGATGCGCCCCTTCGACCACGCCCTGGGTAGATTTCTCCATGGCGGAGACCGCATCCTGGGTGTCGGTCTGAATCGTCTTGACGATCGCGCCGATCTGCTTGGTCGCCTCGGCGGAGCGCTCGGCGAGCCGCTGCACCTCCTCGGCGACGACCGTGAACCCGCGCCCGGCTTCGCCTGCGGAAGCTGCCTGGATGGCGGCATTCAAGGCCAGCACGTTGGTCTGCTCGGTGATGTCGGAGATCAGTTCCACGATTTCCCCGATCTCCTGCGACGACTCGCCCAGGCGCTTGATGCGCTTGGACGTTTCTTGGATCTGCTCGCGAATTTCATTCATGCCGGCGATCGAGTTCTGCACCGCGTTCATGCCCTTTTCGGTGGCCGCCAGCGCCTGGCGCGCCACATCCGCGCTCTGCCGCGCGCCGCGCGAGACTTCGCCGATGTCCTCGGCCATTCTCAGGACCGACGCACCGGTCTGCCGGATCTCCCCGGACTGGCGCTCCTGGGCGGACAGAAGCTCGGCGGAGGTCTGTTGTGCAGATTCAGTAGCGAGCGTGACCTGGGCGGTCGCCTGGTTGATCCGCAGCACGACGTTGCGTAGTTCCTCGACGGTCAGATTGACCGAATCCGCGATGGCACCGGTGATGTCTTCGTTCACCGTCGCCTGCACGGTGAGGTCGCCGTCGGCCACCTCGGCCAGTTCGTTCATCAACCTTAAAATGGCCGCCTGGTTCTGGTTGTTCATCTGGCGCGCCTCGGCCTCCTCCTGCACCACGCGCTTACGCTGCGCCTCCTGGTCGGCCTGGTACACCAGGAACATCAGGCCCAGCGACACCAGGCCCACGAGCGCGAGAAACGCCATGAGAAAGAACCGGAAGCCGCGCCCGTCGAGCTCCTTCTCGTAGCCCGCCGCGAGCGCGGAAAGCGCGTCCTTGAGCTTTTCGCTGTCCTGGAATATGCGCTGCGCGGACTGCTTGGCATTGACCAGTCGCTGCATGCTGCCGAGGATGCCGGACACTGCCGTCTGGTAGGCCGTGAAGGCCTTCTCGAGTTCGGCGAGCCGCTCCTTCTGCTCGGCATCGGTCGCGCCGTTGATGCGCATCAAGTCGCTGCCCTTGTTGAGGGCTGTCAGGATGTCGCGGAAGGTGTTGGTGTCCTTGCCGAGCAGGAACGCAACTTCCGGATCGATCGCGTCGCCCGCCAGAAGTCCGTTGGCGTTCTTGGCCATGCGCTGGGTGAGCATGACCAGCTGCGCGCTGGCGGCGACTTCGCGTGCGTTCGCCCCCGATGACAGCTTGAGAGCCGCCACCTGCTCCGCGAGCTCGAGTAACTGCGGATTGTTGGCATTGATCGAGCGGATCGACGAACCGAGCTGCACCAGGTTCTTCTGCTGGTCCAGCACAACGGACGCGTTCTTGTCCGTGACGGCCCATTCGGTCTTGACTTTGGCCAGCAAGGGTTCGACGCTGCCGGTCACCTGGACCCGCCTGTCGCCCTCGCCGCTCAATGCGACCAGATTCGCAATGATCGCCTCGCGGCTTTCCTGTAACTGGACGAACGCCTGCGGATTGCCCTGCACGGCATTTGGGACCGCCTTCGCCAGGCGCTGCGAGTGCATCAGGGTATCACCGGTGATTGCAACACCCGCGGCGGAGTGACCTGCGTCCCGGATGTCCTTGCCGATCACCACGGCCAGCAGGATCAGCGCGGCCAGCAGCACGAGCGCCAGACGGAAATACTGCTGCTCGGCCGGCAGTCGCCCGATCAAGGGAAGCCGCCGCGGCTCGGGCGCGGCAGAAGGCACCAATACCGTGTCGGCGTTGACACTGACGGTACTGGCGGAAGAATCAGAAGAACCCCTGCCCAACGGTAACTTGAAACCGAATGCCATGTCGTCTCCTGCTGCATGCAACCGCGGCGCTCTTTCAGGGATCACCGGTCGCCGAATGCGTCGTTAAATGCCTATCCGCAAGAATTCGGGCAAAGCCACGAGGCGTGCCACACTGAGTTCGCGCCAGCGCATGCCGGCCTGGTCGGTCCAGAGCTCCCCTTCCCATGGCTGGGCCGCCGGCTCGGCCTGAACCGGGTTGAAGTCGCGCGGGTTGCGCAGACCGAGCATGCGCGACACAAGCAGGGCGGAATTGATGCCGAGGCGGGCGTTGACCAGGACCAGCCGGTTCTCCGCCGTGCGCGGGGTGGGCTTGCCGGTGACAAATGCGGAAAAATCAACCACGCTGACCAGGACGCCGCGGGCATTCGCCAGTCCGGCATACCAGGGGCGCGTGAGCGGCACCGGCGCGATTGCCGGCACGGGCATGATCTCCCCCGCCTCTGTGAGGTCGATCAACCAGTGTGCCTCCCCGCACTGCACGCCGAGGCGGGCCGATGGCGCCGGCTCCGCCTTCGCGCTCGAAAGGCGGACGGCAAGATCCTGCTGGAATTGCCTGAGGCTGGTACGGGAGGCCACGATGTCGGGAGATCAGCCGAGCTCGGCGATTTTCTTGAGCAGGTCGTCGGCGTCGACCGGCTTGACCAGATAACCCTTGGCACCCTGCCTGACGCCCCAGATCTTGTCGGTCTCCTGGTCCTTGGTTGTGCACATGAAGATGGGTATGTGCGCGGTTTCTGGCGCGCGGGCGATCTGGCGCGTGGCCTGAAACCCGTTGAGCCCGGGCATCACCACATCCATCAGGATCAGGTCGGGCGACTCGCCGCGCGACTTCGCCACGGCTTCCTCGCCGTTCTCGGCGGTGATGACCGCATACCCGTTCTTGACCAGAAGTTCCTGGAGAAAAAAACGTTCGGTAGGACTGTCATCGACCACCATGATCTTCTTGACCGGCATGCTGTTGTTCCCGGGAAATGTGCGCGTTCAGGCCTTGGCGGCGGCGTGTACCCCGACCGTCCGGATCAGGCTGTCCTTGGTGAATGGCTTGGTGAGGTACTCATCGGAACCGACCATTCGACCGCGCGCCCGGTCGAACAAGCCGTCCTTGGACGAAAGCATGATGACAGGCGTATCGCAGAAACGCGCGTTCTTCTTGATGAGGGCGCAGGTCTGATAGCCGTCCAGGCGGGGCATCATGATGTCGCAGAAGATGACGTCAGGCTCATGGTCGGTGATCTTCGACAATGCGTCGAAACCATCCTCGGCGAGGATGACCTGGCAACCCGCCTGCACCAGGAAGATTTCCGCGCTCCGCCGGATGGTGTTGGAGTCGTCGATCACCATCACCTTGACGCCGGCTAGATTCGATGTATCGGCCATCGGCCCTTCCACCTCTGGTTAACATCTTCACGTCGCGCCGCATGCCCGTCGCCACACAGGGCGGGCGCATTGCGACGCCCACTGCGCGCCCCGCTCCGCAATTATATTACCCCGCGAAATACATGCATCCCAGCTTAAGGAGCATCCGCGATCCGCTTGGTTCAGAATATTTTTCGAGCCCGCACCGGAATCGCGCGTCTCATATGTCAACCATTTCAAAATCTTCCTTGCGCGCGCCGCATTCCGGACAGGTCCAGTTCATGGGCACGTCGGCCCACCGGGTGCCGGCGGGAATGCCCTCGTCCGGCGCTCCCGCTGCCTCGTCGTATACCCATCCGCAAATCAGGCACATCCAGGTCTTGAATTCGTTTTCCATGAGATCTTGTTGGTGTGGGCGCCGCGTGGCTATCGCCCGATGCGGCAAGGGGAAGCCGCGGCGCACCATCCTCCCGGCGCGCTATGCGGCTTCTTGGAATATCGGCTCTTCCGATAGAATCTGAATCATAACATCGAGGTCCGGCGCCACTCGCGGGACTGCGCAGCAAGAGGAACGTCAGGCCGGCCATGCATCCCGGCAGGGCGCCCGACCACCAAGGCATGACACCCAACCACCCCTCTCCGCCCCTGGTGCTGACATTCGCCGGTGCCGACCCTACCGGCGGGGCGGGAATCCAGGCCGATCTGATGACCATCGCCAGCCTGGGATGCCACCCGCTGTCGGTCATCACCGCCGTGACGGTGCAGGACAGCCAGCGCGTGCACGCCGTCATGCCAGTCGATGCCGACTGGCTGGAGGACCAGGCCCGGCAGGTCCTTGAGGACATGACGGTGTCGGCCTTCAAAGTCGGGCTGATCGGAAGCGTCGAGAACGTCGCCGCCATCGCCGAGGTGGTGTCGGACTATCCCGACATCCCGCTGGTGCTCGACCCGGTTCTGGCTGCGGGAAACGGCGATGACCTGGCTGGCGAGGAAATCATCGCCGCCATACGGGAATTGCTCATTCCCCAGACGACGGTGCTGACGCCGAACAGCTTGGAAGCCCGGCGGCTCGCCGCCCCGGACCTGGGCGACGATGAACATCCGCTAACTGATTGCGCCGTCCGCCTGCTGGCCCTGGGAAGCGAATACGTGCTTGTCACCGGCACCCATGAGAACACTTCGCAGGTGGTCAACTGGCTTTACGGCCCGGTCGCCGACGGCAGCCTTGACGAAGATGCGTTGCAGGCCGACAGCAAAGAGCGCGTCGCCGTCGGTCTGGTGCGCAGTGACGCCTGGACCCGGCTCTCGGGCAGTTTTCACGGTTCCGGATGCACCCTGGCTGCGGCCCTGGCGGCGATGCTGGCCAACGGCCAGGATGTGCCTGCAGCGGCGCGCGAAGCCCAGGAGTACACCTGGAACACCCTCAAGCACGCCTTTCGTCCGGGCATGGGGCAATTCATTCCCGATCGCTTTTTCTGGGCGCGCGGCGGGGACGGCTCATGAGCCTGCCCGAAATCGCCGGCCTCTACGCGATCACCCCCGACCTTACCGACACCGCGCAACTCCTTACCGCCTGCGGCCAGGCGCTCTCCGGCGGCGCGCGCGTCCTGCAGTACCGCAACAAGAAGGCCGGGCGCGCGCTGCGCCTCGAACATGCCCTGGGGCTGTCGGCGATCTGTCGCAAGGCTGGCGTCACCTTCATCATCAACGACGACGTCGACCTCGCGCTCGAAGTCGACGCCGACGGCGTCCACCTCGGACGCGAAGACGGCAACCTCGCAGCCGCGCGCCGGCGCATCGGCCACGGCAAGCGCCTGGGCGCATCCTGCTATGACCGCTTGGCCCTCGCAGAGGCCGCCGCCGAGGCCGGCGCCGACCACATCGCCTTCGGCAGCATGTTCCCTTCCGCCACCAAACCCGGCGCAGTCCGCGCGAGCCCGGGTCTGTTCGGCCAAGCGCGTGGACTTGGGCTGCCGATGGTCGCCATCGGCGGCATCAATGCGGAAAACGCCGGCACGCTCATCGCCGCCGGCGCCGACGCGATCGCCGTGATCGGCGCGCTTTTCGAGGCCGGCGACATCGAGACCAGGGCGCGCGATCTCGCCGCGCTCTTCATCACAACCTGACCAACCCCACTCCCTTGGTGACGCTTCCATGACCAGCAACAACGATACCCTGTTCGCACGTGCCCAGGCCGTGATTCCCGGAGGCGTGAACTCGCCCGTCCGCGCCTTTCGATCGGTGGGCGGCACGCCGCGCTTCATCACCCGCGGCGAAGGCCCCTTCGTGTGGGACGCGGACGGCAAGCGCTATGTCGATTACATCGGCTCCTGGGGCCCGCTGATCCTCGGCCATTCGCATCCGGCGGTCACCAGCGCGGTGCAGGCAGCGGTCGCGCGCGGCTTGTCCTTCGGCATGCCGACCGAAGGTGAGATCGAAATCGCTGAAATCGTCTGCCAGCTCGTGCCCTCGATGGAGCGCGTGCGCTTCACTAGCTCCGGAACCGAGGCGGCGATGACAGCCATAAGGCTGGCACGCGGGGCCACCGGTCGCGCCCTGATCGTGAAGTTCGAAGGTTGCTATCACGGCCATGCCGACGCCCTGCTGGTCAAGGCGGGCTCCGGCCTGCTGACCCATGGAAACCCGTCCTCGGCGGGCGTACCGCCGGAAGTCACCCAGCACACCCTGGTACTGGACTACAACAATACCGAGCAACTCGAAGACGCCTTCCGCACCCACGGCGACCGGATCGCGGCGGTGATGGTTGAACCGGTCGCCGGCAACATGAACCTGGTGCCGGGCGACGCCCGTTTCCTCCAGACCATGCGCGCGCTGTGCAGCAAGCATGGCGCGATCCTGGTGTTCGACGAGGTCATGAGCGGCTTCCGGGTCGCCCTGGGCGGCGCGCAAAGCCTGTACGGCATCGTGCCGGACGTCACCGTGCTGGGCAAGGTGATCGGCGGCGGACTGCCGGTGGCCGCGCTGGGGGGCAAGCGCGAAGTCATGGAGCATCTGTCTCCGCTGGGCGCGGTTTATCAGGCGGGCACCCTGTCGGGTAACCCGGTGGCCGTAGCCAGCGGCCTCGCGACGCTCGCGGAAATCCGCAAGCCCGGCTTCTACGAGAAGCTCGGCGCAACCACCGCCGACTTCGCCGCCCGCCTGAGCGCAGCCGCCACGAGCGCGGGAGTGCCGTTTTGCGCCGCCGCCGTGGGGGGCATGTTCGGCCTGTTCGCCTCGCCGACGCCGCCTGCAAATTACGCCGAGGTGATGCAGGCCGACAAGCCTTTGTTCAACCGGTTCTTCCACATGATGCTGGAAACCGGTGTGCATTTCGCGCCTTCGGCCTACGAGGCGGGCTTTGTTTCAGCCGCGCACGACGCCGCCGCCATTGACTACACCATCGACGCCGCGGCACGCGCGTTCGCCGCCCTGAAATCCTGAAACATTCACCCCGCCAACCGGCCACGCGCCGTCACCAAAGGACCCAGACCATGGCTGAAATCAGCATCCTCAACCCGCAGTCCCTCGGCAAACCCCTCGGGCAGTATTCGCAGATCACCCGCGTGAAGGCCTCCGAGTTCCTGTTCATCGCCGGCCAACTGTCGGCGGACCGCGAAGGCAACGTCATCGGCCGCGACGATTTCGACGCCCAGTGCGTGCAGGTGTTTGCGAACCTGGAAGCCGCGCTTGCCTCGCAGGGCGCGGGCTGGAAGAACATCGTGCAGTTCACCACCTACCTGGTGCACTCGCAGGACATTCCGAAATTCATGACCTACCGGTTGCGCGAATTCCCGAAATTCTTTCCGGACGGCGCCTACCCGCCCAATACGCTGCTGATGGTCGACCGCCTCGTGCAGGAGCCCTTCCTGGTGGAGGTGCAGGTGATCGCCGCCCTATAGCAGGAAGAAGCTCGCCAGCCCGAGGAAGATGAAGAACCCCATCGTATCGGTGGCGAAGGTCAGCAGCACCGAGGACCCGACAGCGGGGTCGCGGCCGAATCGGTGGCGCACCAGCGGGACCAGCATGCCCACGGTGGTACCCACCAGCAGGTTGAGCATCATGGCCGCCATCATGACCAGCCCCAATCCGGGGAGCTTCGAAATGGCGTAGGCGAACACGCCGGCAATCAGCCCGCCGCCGGTGCCGATCAACAGGCCCGTGGCCACCTCCTTGGTGATCAACCGCCTGACATTGGCCCTGGTGATCTGCCCGAGCGCCAGAGCGCGGATGATGAGCGTCATGGTCTGGTTCCCGGAATTGCCGCCGATGCCGGCGACGATCGACATCAGGAAGGCGAGCATGACGATCTGGCTCACCGTGCCTTCGAAACGCGACGCGACATAGCTTGCCACCCCCGCGGTGGCAAGATTGAGCAGCAGCCAGGGCGCGCGGTTCTGCACCGACCGCGACACCGGCGCGAAGATGTCCTCCTCTTCGCGCAGGCCGGCCTTGGACAGCAACTCCTCCTCCTGCGCCTCGCGGATGTAGTCGACCACCTCGTTGACCGTCACCCGGCCGACCAGCTTGCTGTCTTCGTCGACCACCGGCGCGGACACCAGATCGTATCGCTCGAAGGCCTGGGCGGCATCCGCGGCCTTGTCCCACGGGTTGAGCGTGAGCATGTCCGATGTCATCACCGCCGACACTAGCGCGTCGGCATCGGTGACCAGGATGCGGGTGATCGGCAACACGCCCTTGAGGACCTCCTCGCGGTCGACCACGAACACCTGGTCGGTATGGTCGGGCAGTTCGTCGAATATCCGCAGGTAGCGCAGCACCACCTCGAGGGTCACGTCCTCGCGCACGGTGACCATCTCGAAATCCATCAGGGCGCCGACGGCATCATCCGGATAGGACATGGCCGAACGCAGCTGCTCGCGTTCCTCCTGGGTGAGGCCCTCGCGTACCTCCTGGATCACCTCCGCCGGAAGATCGTCGGCGATGTCGGCCAGTTCGTCGGTGTCGAGGGTCTCGGCCGCCGCCACCAGCGAGGCGCGGTCCATGTTCTCGATCAGGGTCTCGCGAACCGCGTCGGACACCTCGACCAGGATCTCGCCATCGCGCTCGGCGGACTTGATCAGGTCCCAGATGGCGATGCGATCCTCGCGCGGCAACGCCTCAAGAATGTAGGCCACATCCGCGGGGTGCAGCTCGTCCAGTCGGGCGGCGAGCTGGGCGTTGTTCTGCCGGTACACCAGGTTTTCCACCAGCTCATGCTTGTCCATGACCTGGTTGTGGACAACCGTCTCGACCAGGCGGGCGCGCCGCAACAGCTCCTGAATCTCGATCAACGCCTCCTGGGCCTGGTCGGGCTCCATCGGCTCCGGGCGCGGCCGCGCCGCGGGCTTGGAGCCTGCGACGGACGCGCCGGTGCCCGCCTCGCCGTCAGCGGGCTTGTCGGGTCTTGGAGGGCGCGGATTGTTCATGGCAGGTTTTTCCGGGGCGCCACGATTCTAGGCGCAATGGCCGGCCGCGAACACCTCCGGTCCGACAATTTCCCGCGCTTGCGGCCTTGTTTCAGGGCGCCTCGACCTGTCGCATGCGCGCCTGTATGACCTGCGCGCGCCGCGCCAGATAGGTCGACCCACGATTGAGGTCGTAGTACCGGGGGCGCGGCAGCATTGCCGCCAACCGCGCCGCCTGTTCGGCCGACAGCTGGGCGGCGGAAATGCCGTAATAGTGGCGCGCCGCCGCCTCGGCGCCGAAAACGCCGTTGCCCCACTCGACGACATTGAGGTAGATCTCCAGGATGCGCGCCTTGTCCATGCGCTGCTCCAGCATCCAGGTGATGATCGCCTCCTGGGCCTTGCGCACATAGCTTCGCTCACCGGACAGGAACAGGTTTTTCGCCAGTTGCTGGGTGATGGTCGATCCGCCCGACACCACCTTGCCCTTCTTGCGGTTCTTCTCGAACGCCTGTTCGATGCCCTTCCAGTCGAAGCCCTCGTGATCGACGAAGGCGGTGTCCTCGGCTGCGATGACGGCCAGCTTGAGGTTCATGGAAATGCGCGCGTAGGGCACCCACGCATGTCTGAGCACTGCCGCGGCATCCTTTTGCCGGAGCGCATCCAGACGCGCATCCATGAAGCTGGTCGATGCGGGGTTGTGGTCCTCCCACCACCAGATGCGCGCGTAGATCGATGCCTGATACAAGAGAAACAGCGCGAGCACGATCGCAGCCGCCCAGGCCGCGACCCGCATCGTCGCCTTGATGAAGCGCGCCATGTCAGGCGTCGGCAAATCCCGCGGGCGGCAGGTGGACCTGCGCGAACTGCGCCGCCGGCAGGGGCCCGCCGCACAGGTAGCCCTGCACGTCGTCGCACCCCTGCTGGCGCAGAAACGCCAACTGCTCCGCGCGTTCCACCCCTTCGGCCAGCACGCGCAACCCGAGCGCCCGGCCCAGTTGGATGATCGCCGTGGCTATGGCGGCCTGGTCGCCGGCACAAACATCGGCGATGAACGACTGGTCGATCTTGAGTTTGTCGATCGGATAGCGCTTCAGGTACGACAGCGAAGAATATCCGGTGCCGAAGTCATCGACCGCGATGGCCACCCCAAGCCGGCGCAGGGCGCCCAGCTTGTCCGAGGTGGCGCTGTTGTCCACCAGGCAGCTCTCGGTGAGCTCGAGTTCGAGATCCGCGGCGGCGATTCCCGTTTCGCTGATGACCTGCGCGACTTCGCCCACCAGCGCCTCGCGGCGGAATTGGAGGCCGGATACGTTGATTCCCATTCTCGGGACCGCGTAACCCAGGTCGCGCCAGGCGCGCACCTGGCGGCATGCCTCATGCATCACCCAGCGGCCGATCGGAATGATCATGCCGCGCGCTTCGGCGAACGGAATGAATTCCGCCGGCGCCAGCAGCCCGTGCTGCGGATGGCGCCAGCGCACCAGCGCCTCGATGCCGCTCAGCCGGCCGCCCTCGACCGCGAACTGCGGCTGGTAATGCATCACGAATTCGCCGTTTGCGGTCGCCGCGCGCAGCGTCGATTCCTTGGCCAGGGCCAGGTCCGCCCCCTCAGAAAGACTCGGCGAATAGAACTGGAAGCCCGCGCGCCCGCTATCCTTGGCGCGATACATCGCGCTGTCGGCTGCGCGGATCAATTCGTCCACCTCGTTGCCGTCACGCGGAAAAAGGCTGATGCCGATTGACGGGGTGACATAGATCTGCCGGCCTCCAAGCGCGAGCGGTGCGGAGATCACCGACAGCAGCTTGTTGGCGACCCGGGTGGCATCGCCCGGCGCGCCCAGATCGCCCAGCGCGATAAGGAACTCGTCGCCGCCGAAGCGCGCCACGATGTCCGCGTCGCGCAGCGCCCCCTTGATGCGACCGGCCACCTCCTTGAGCAACTCGTCGCCGGCCTGGTGCCCAAGTGAATCGTTGACGGTCTTGAAATTGTCCAGATCGATGAACAGGATGGCGGCGACAACTTCGCGGCGCCGCGCCAGCGCCAGCATGCCCTCCAGCCGTTCGGCCAGAAAAGAACGGTTGGGCAGACCGGTCAGCGCATCGTGGCGGGCCAGGTATTCGATGCGCGCCTCGGCGCGCCTGCGCTCGGTGATGTCACGCAACACGACCAGGCGGTGGTTCTGGCCGTCACGATGGATGGTCCGGGCGATGATTTCAGCCGGCACCCGGTGCCCGTCACGGTGCAGCACCTCGCACTCAAACAGAAACTCGGACGCCGAACGCATGTAATCGAAGACGCGCTCGCGCGCATCGGCGGGCACGAAATCAAGCGTATGGCGGCCTATCATTTCGTCGCGCACGTGTCCCAGGATGGACAGCACCGCGTCGTTGACGTCACTGATGACACCATGCTGGTGAAAGACCATGCCCTCGGTGGTCGCGGTCGCGAACTTGCGCAGGCGCTCCTCGCTTTCGCGCAGCGCCTGCTCAACCCGAAAATGCCGGGTGATGTCGGTGATCAGCACGAACGCGCCGATCTGCGCCCCCGCCGTCGAGAAGTGCGGGATCAGGTTGACTTCGATCTGCCGCCTGTCGCCGCAGGGCAGTTCCAGCGCGCGCGAGTAGGTGACCCGCTCGCCCCCCAGCACGCGCAACACATGCGGTTCGATGGCCTGCCAGGCCTGCGCCCCGATAACCTCTTCGGTCGTGCGCCCGACGATGGAATCGACCGTCCAGCCGTTGGAATCCGCGTATTGCCGATTGGCGAACAGGCACTTCTGCGTGGCGCTGTCGAAATAGGCGATCGATACCGGCACGCTGTCGGCCAGGGTCCGCAGCAAGCTGTCGCTCGCGCGCCGCTCGTGCGTTCCCGCCTGCTGTCCCGCAGGAATGTCAGGGGACATGCTGAGTGCCGGCGGAGCGGCCGCCCGCGCTTTCAGTTCGAGCCTTCGACACTGAGCGCGTCCTCGCGGGCGAACGTCCAGGTCATGGTGAGATCGAGCACGCCGTAGCGCGCGATCATGGCCTGGGAAAAGCGCCCGTAGGGCCCGGCGGTGCGGACGATCCGGCGCGCCGCCTCGTCGACCTCGCGGTTGCCCGAGGAGCGGTCGATTTCGATTTTCTCTATACGGCCGTCCGCAAACAGGGAAACGGTCATGACGAGGCGGTAGCGCCGTCCCTTGGCCGCCTCGGGATAGTTGTGGTTGCCGTAGCGCTCGACCTTGTCCGCCCATTGCTTGAAATACATGGCATATTCGACCTCCTGGGTCGACGGCGTGATCTGGCCGCGCTTGGGGCGCGCATTCTGCTCCTCGATGGTGCGGTTGATCTCCGCCTCGCGGCGCAGGATCGCCTGCATGTTGGCATACAGGTCCGCGCCGGTTTTCTGCGGGGTGCTCGGCTGCGGCTCCGGCTGCGCTTCGGGACGCGCGTCGGTCGGCGGGGTTTTCGCGCTGCTGTTGCGCAAGGAGGTCAGGAGTTTCTTTTGCTCGTCTTCGAGCTGCTGCACGCGCGCGGCCGCCGCACGCAGTTCTTCGCCGTCCTGCGACCTGCGGCTCTTGGGCAAAAAGGATTTCGCGCGCCCGGCCTGCGCCTCGCCACCGCCATCGAGATTGGCCTGCGCCAGCGCTTCGGCCTTGACGGGTTTCTGGTCATGTTTCGCGTTGACGAGGATGACATCGAGCTTGTTCTCGACCGGACGCATGCGGAACATGCCGGGCGGGGTGAACTGAACCGCAAGCACACCCGCATGCGCCGCAGTCGACACCAGCACCGCAAACGCCAGAATACGCCGTGAAGAATCCAGCTTGCGCCACCACGCTGGCGCGGGAAACCTGCTGAAAAACGCGTCGGCAACGCTCACAAAATTGGGGGGTCGGGCTGGCGCAGAACGCCTCCGTGCACATGACCGATGACTGCGAAAGCGGGATTTTAATCGCTATTACCGCTGGTTTCCTCATCTTCATCCGAAATTTGTCCCGCTGGCGGCGCGCTTTCGCCGGCAAAAAGCAAATCGGCCGACAGTTGCCACAAATCGATACCCCGCACCCGCACCAGAACCTGGGTACCGGCCGGCAGCTCAGGCATCCCGGCGGCCGCAGCGGTCAGCGGAATGGCCTCCAGCCGGACGGATCCATCCCGCGTCACCCCCCCCGCCAAGGTCGATTGCGCGCCAACGAAGCCCTCTTGCTCGAGCCAGCGCAGGCACCAGAATCGCTCCAGCGACGACTGGAAATCAGCGTAGGCGGTGTAGGCTGCGTCGAAGGCGGCGATGGACCCGAGAAGCATTTCGGAATTCGCGGCAAAGGGCGGCCGTGCCCCAGCCAGGACGGCCACCAGCTGCCACTGATTGACCAAGTCAACATAGCGGCGCAGCGGCGAACTCGACCAGGCGTAGTGCGACACGCCCAGGCCGATATGCCGCGCCGGTACGGAGGTCATGCGCACCTTGCCGGCCGGGCCGACGCCGGTCTTGACGCGGTAGATGCCGGCCGCGCCGCGGTCGGCCAGCAGGCGGCCCCAGGTGCTGTTGGCGTAGATCATCAACTCGGAGACGATGCGGTCCAGCGGCGCCCCGCGCTTGCGCTCGCTGATTCGAACGCGCGCCGCTTCGACCCGGCCGCCCGCCTGCGGCCAGTCGATGTTGAAGTTGTAGTCGCGGAAATTGAGGTTGTTGGCGGGTTTGCCGCGGTCGGCCTCGAGTCGTTTCGCCAGGCGCCACAGGATGGCAAGCTCCTTCGCGAACGCATAGTCGCCGCCGCCGGCATCGAGCGACTCCGCGCTTACCACCGGATCGAGTTCGTGGTGTCGCAGGTTGGCGGCGATCCGGATCGACTCTACCCTGGACTCGACCGCGGCAATGGCCATATCGGCGGGCTCGACCTCGATATAGAGCGAGACGCAGGGTGCGATGCCGTCCGCCTTGAGGGTGAAGGCTTCGACCAGCGCATCCGGCAACATGGTGATCTTGTCGCCGGGCATGTAGACGGTGGACATGCGGGCGCGCGCAATCGCATCCTCGGCGCTCTCGGGCGAAAATCCGAGCGACGGCGCGGCGATGTGGATGCCGATGCGCAGGCGGCCCGCGCTGCCCGGCCCGACCGAAAACGCGTCGTCGATCTCGGTGGTGCTGGCATCATCGATCGAGAACCCCTGCACACCCGCCAGAGGGAGATCGCCCGGTACCCTGGCCGGCGCATGCGCCGGAAAGCCGGTCCCGCGCGGAAAGTGTTCGAAGACGAAACGGCCTTGGAAATAGTCGTACGGCCCATCGAGCGCGCCGGCGCGATGCAGCAGGCGCGGTGCAGACATTCCGGTGGCAGCACACGCGGACTCGAGCGCCTTGTATCCGACCGACTGCTTGTCGGGCTTGTAGAGCAGCAACTTCGCCTCGGGTCGCAGGGCCTCGGGCAAGGCGAAGCGAGCCAGTTCATCGGCGTATTGCGCCGTCAGCTCGGCCTCGCGTTTCTTGCGCTCCACCGAGGCCAGCGCCGCCTTGAGCGACTCTTCCGGCGCCGGCTTGTAGCGGCCGCGCCCCTTCTTGTAGAAGTACATCGGCGCGCCGTGCAGGCGGGTGATGAGCGCCGCCGCCTCCACCGCGCTCGGTGCACGTCCAAAATACTCCGAGGCGAGGTCGGAAAAACCGAACTCGTCCTTGGGCGCCACCTCCCACAGGAAGTCCAGGTCGATCGCACCGGCCTGCTGCTCCACTTCGGGCAGGAAGGCCCCCAACCCGGGGCTGGTGAAGCGCAGCAGGATAGCCGACGACTTGATCTTGGAACGCTTGCCGTGCGCCGCCTCCACCTGGCAGGACGCCTCGCCCTCGGACATCACGGCAGCGACCTTGAAGCCGCCGTCTTCCTCGTAGAACACATTCACTGGGATGGTTTTCCTGCGCCGGCGGCCCGAGCGGCCGACGCGGTTCGGCACGCTGCCTAGGGTTTCACCTTGGCCGGCGAGCGATGGGGACAGGTTAAAATCAGCGCCCGGATTATAGCGGCGCCGCACCAACTCTCCGCGCACGTGACATGCGTGCGACAGGCGAGTGCCCGCGCGGTCGCTCCTTTCGTAACCTAATGGCCCCCTGGAGCGCTCCCATGGCAATGGACGTAATCGACTACAAGATCTATGGCTCGGAAATGCAGTTCGTGGAAATCGAACTTGATCCCGATGAAGCCGCCATCGGCGAAGCCGGTTCCATGATGTACATGGAAGACGGCATCGACATGGACACCATTTTCGGCGACGGCTCGGCGCAGCAATCCGGCTTTTTCGGCAAGCTGCTCGGTGCCGGCAAGCGGGTGCTCACCGGCGAATCCCTGTTCACCACCGTCTACACGAACAAGGGTCAGGGCAAGAAAAAAGTGGCGTTCGCCTCACCCTATCCGGGCAAGCTTCTGCCGATGGATCTTTCCAAGCTCGGCGGCTCGCTGATCTGCCAGAAGGATGCCTTCCTGTGCGCGGCCAAGGGGGTTTCGCTGTCGATCGCGTTCCAGAAAAAGCTCGGTGCAGGCTTTTTCGGCGGCGAAGGCTTCATCATGCAGAAACTCGAGGGCGACGGCATGGCGTTCGTGCATGCCGGTGGCACCATGATGAAGCGTGACCTTGCGCCTGGCGAGATGTTGCGCGTCGATACCGGCTGCCTGGTGGCCATGCAGCCGACGGTCGACTACGATATCCAGTTCGTCGGCAAGATCAAGACCGCGCTGTTCGGTGGCGAAGGCGTGTTTTTCGCCACGCTGCGCGGCCCGGGCACGGTGATCATCCAGTCGCTGCCTTTCAACCGCCTGGCATCGCGCATCTTCGCCGCGGCACCCCAGGGCGGCGGCGGCGGCATGGCGGCCGGGCTGCTGGGCGGCGGCGGCGGCCGCGAGGAAGGCGGCGTCCTCGGCGGCATCTTCGGCGGCGACGACGACTGAGCACGCCAGACCGCGGGGGAAACTTGAGCACGCTCGAGCGATTGCAGGGACAGGCCTTCGGGCCGGGCTTCCACAAAAGCGGGACACGCATCGAGTTCGAGGTATCGGATTCCGGTCTTTACCTGGTGGCCGAGGAAGAGTTCGATGGAAAGCCGCGCTGGAGCGACCTGGTCGTCAGACGGGGCGGCTTCAACGACGCCCAGGTCATGCTCGAATGGAAGGGCCGCGCCGGAAGCTATGCGCTGGCCGTCGCCGACCCCGCGAGCGTTGCGGCGTTGAAGGCGCGTTTGAAGCAATCCGCACCGGACAAAGCGGGGCTCAAGGGCACCGGGAACCTGGGCCAGGGCAGCGGAACGAGGCGCTGGTCGAACCTGATGATCTGGTTGACCGTGCTGCCGGTGGTCCTGCCCCTGCTTCTGTTGGGGCTCGTGGTATGGGAGCATGAGCGCATCGCGAGTTGGGCGGTATCCCATGTTCCAGTCAGCCAGGAACGCAAGCTCGGCGAAACCGTGTTCGCCCAGGCGAGGGCCAAACTCAAGCTTGTGGATGGCCCGCCGGCCGCGCTGGTGAGGGAACTAGGTGCGCGCCTGACCCAGGGCTCGGCCTATGCTTACGAGTTTCACGTCGCCGAGGACAGCACCGTCAATGCCTTCGCCATGCCCGGTGGCTTCGTGGTCGTGCATACCGGACTGCTGGCCTTGGCCGACAGCGCCGAGGAAGTCGCGGGTGTACTGGCGCATGAAATCCAGCATGTCGAGAAGCGCCACAGCTTAAAGGCGATCGCGAAGAACGCCGGCTTGATGGTGACCATAAGCATGGTGTTCGGCGACCTGGGCGGCCTGGTATCGCTGGGACAGGACCTGATCGGTCTCAAGTTCTCGCGCCAGCACGAGAGCGAAGCCGACGCCGAGGGCCTGAAAACGCTGGTCGCGGCGGGCATCTCGCCCCTGGGCATGCGTGATTTCTTCCGCAAGATGGGCGAGAAGGAAAAGCTCAACCTCGGCTGGCTGTCATCCCATCCGGCCAGCGAGGAACGTTATGCCGCCATCGATGCGGCGCTCAAGGCGCTACCACCTGCGGCCCTGCAGGTCGCGCCTCTGGCTCATGACTACCAGAAGGTCAAGCAATCGCTGCCGGCACCTGCAAAGCCCGCAGATCCGGCCGGGGGATCGAAGTAAATGGATGAGCCGCAGACCCGGGGCGGCCCGTTGCGCGCCTTTCGCGATGCGACCTATGTGCCGCTCGCGTCCAGCTTGGGCGAGATACGCGCCAACATCGACAGGCTTGACGATGCCATCATCGCCCTGATCGCCGAGCGGGCGATGTACGTCAAGGATGCGGCGCGTTTCAAGCGCGACGCCTTCCAGGTGGCGGCGCCGGCACGTCAGGCCGAAGTGTTCGCCCGGGCACGTGCGCTAGCCGCCAGGCATGATCGTGGCTTCGAAGGCTTGGCCGATGTCACCGAAGCCACGTATCGCGCGATGGTCGCGGCCTTCGTGGCCAGCGAGCAGCGCTATTTTAATGACATGACCGACATAGGAGATCCGCCGTGAACGCCCTCATCATCGGCCTGCACCGCCTCGCGGCAGGCGCGTTGCTGTGCGCCACGGCAGCGGTGCCGGCCCAGGAGTATCCATCGCACCCGGTGCGCCTGATCGTGCCCTTTGCCGCAGGCTCCACCCCGGATGTCTTCGCGCGCATCGTCTCGGAGAAGGCGGCCCAGGGCCTGCGCCAACCGATCGTGGTCGACAACCGCCCGGGCGCCGGCGGCAATCTCGGCACCGACGTCGTCGCCAAGGCGGCGCCGGACGGCTATACCATCGGCGCCTCGATTACCGGCCCGTTAGTTAACAACACCGTGCTGTATCGCAAGATGCCGTACGATCCGTTCAAGGATCTCGCGCCCATCACCTTCGGTGTGCACCAGCCCAACGTGATCGCGGTTGCGCCTTCGCTCGGGGTCAACACCATGCAGGAGTTGTTCGCCCTGCTGAAAAAGCACCCTGGCAAGTACAACTATGCGTCCATCGGCGCCGGCAGCCTGTCCCATCTGTCGATGGAACTCATCAAGACCAAGACCGGCACATTCGTGGTGCACATACCCTACACGTCGTCTCCTGCGGCGGTGACATCCGTGATCGCCGGCGACACACAGATGGCCTCGCTCGCCCCGCTGGCGATCATGCCTCAGGTGCAGGCGGGGCGGCTCAGGGCTCTGGCTATTTCCACTCCGCAGCGCTCGCCCCTGCTGCCCGACATCCCCACTTTCAAGGAAGCCGGCGTGCTAGACGTGGAGGCCACCGCGTGGATCGGCCTGGTGGCGCCAGCGCGCACGCCCGCGCCGGTGATCGAGCGGCTCAACCGCGAGTTCGTCGCCGCGATGCGTGACCCGACTACCGCCGACAGACTCAAGGCCCAGTACATGGAGCCTGCACCGGGTACCCCGGCCGAGTTCGCCGCCTTCATGCAGGCCGAACTGAAACGCTGGGGGCCTGTCATTCGCCGCAGCGGGGCCACTGCCGACTGAGCAGCGTGCGCCGCGTCTAAGGCTGCTGCGCTTCGGCCAGCGTGCGCAACCGGAAGCGACCGTCGTTGCTGAAAAGCCAGGTCTCGAAGAACTCCACCCTGCCGCGCCGCGCGACGGTGTAAGCGGGCGCGGCGTACGGCGCGGCGCGGCGCGCACTCTCCAGAGCCACGCGCGTCAACTCGGCATCGCCGTTGTCGCGCAGCACCCGGGCGTCAATCAGGCCGCCGCGGGCGTCGATCGATAAGTTGACCACCACGATCGATCGCAGGGGATTGGGTGGGGCCCCGGGAAACACCTGCTCGGAAGACACTTCGTGAATGCGCTGAGCGACTTCGCGCTTGTAGGCGTCCACCGAACGGGCGGCGGAGGCGGCGGGCGACGCGGATGCGGTGGGGGCGGAAGGCACGCGCACGGGTGGCGCGCCGCCTGGCGCGGGCACCGCCGCCGGCGGCTGATCCGGCGCGGGTTGTGGCTGGGGTACAGGGCGGGAGGCGCAGGCGGCGAGGCCGGCTGCCATGACGGCCAGTGCCGCGCGCACCATCGAAGCGCTCTTCGGTCCGCGCCGCTCCGGCTCCGCTCGCGCTCCCGCTCCTGCTTCCGTTCGTGTGACCCTTCGTGCCATGGCTTGCCTGCAATCGCGTGATGTGGAAACATGCGGGTCGACGCACGCGGCCCGCATTCATGAGTCGCCAATCTACCAAAACAGGAGAACACCGATGATCGATGCATCCACGCGCCACGCCTATGCGACCGATGGCGTGGTTTGCCTGCGTGGCATCATTTCCCCCGAGTGGCTGGCACGCCTGCGCGAGGGCGTCGAGGAGAACCTGCGCTCGCCCGGGCGATACGCCAAACGATACACGCCGGAGGGCAATCCCGGCGGATTCTTCGGCGACTACTGCAACTGGGAGCGCATCGCCGCCTATCGCGAGTTCTTCTATGGATCGCCGGTGAAACAGGCCGCAGCCGAGCTCATGGCCTCGCCCAAGGTAAACCTCTATCATGAACATGTGCTGGTGAAGGAACCGGGCACCCGGGAAAAAACCCCGTGGCACCACGATCAACCCTACTATCCCATCGACGGGGAGCACGTGATCAGCTTCTGGATTCCGCTCGACCCGGTCGAACAGCGTACCTGCCCGGAATACATCGTCGGTTCGCATCGGTGGGGGCGCTGGTTCCGCCCCGCCCGCTTCGCCGACCAGAAAGCCCATCCGACGGCTACCGACAGCCGCTTCGAGACCATTCCCGACTTCGAAGCCGAGCGCGACAGGCACCGCATCGTGGCCTGGGAACTCGCCCCGGGCGACTGCATCGCCTTCCACGGCCTGACGGTCCATGGCGCACCGGAAAACCTTTCCACCCACCGGCGCCGCGCCTTCTCGGCCCGCTTCACCGGGACGGACGCGCGCTTCGTGCTGCGCGACGGCTTCATGTCGCCGCCGCCGCCCGAGGCGGGCGGGCCCGCGCCCGGCGCACCGATGGATTCGCCGGTCTTTCCAGTACTGTTGTCGTAGCGGCCGCCGCTGCGGGCGCCGCCCGGGGTCAGGCGCCCGCGCCAGGCAGCAGTTGCCAGGTCGAGCTGGCGACGGCCAGCAGGTTCCTGTCGGCGTCGTACAAGCGCGTCTCCAGCGTATTGATCGACCTGCCCTTCTTGAGAAACCTGCCTTCGGCCCGCAGGCGCCCGGCCCGCGCGGCACGCAGGTACCGGGTGGCCATTTCGAGGGTCATGCCGCGGCCGACCGCGCGCGTCAGCAGGTGCCCCATGGAAATATCGAGCACCGTGGCGATCACCCCGCCATGCAGCGTGCCCTGCGGGTTGAACATGTAGTCGTGGACCTCGAATTCCACCACGCAGGACTCATCGTCCGGATAGCTGATGGCCAGTCCGAGGAAGCGAGACAGGAAGAAGTTGCCGAACGTGCGGGCATCGTCGGCGATCGCGCGCTCGAATGCGGCACGTGCAGCCGCAACGTCGAGGGTCTGGCTCATGGTGACGTGAGTGGTGATGCCGGCATTCCGGGGAATGCCGGCAGTGCGACGGTTCGGCTGGGGCTCTAGCGCAGCGACGCGTTGATCTTTTCCAGCGCCGCCGATTTGGGGCACAACTCGTTCGCACCTAGGGTGTTGAGGGGTACCGGCACGGTATTGGAGTACGCATGCAGGTCCTCGGGTTCCGGATCTACGAACAGAAGCCCGGTCACCACCTCGCCCTTGGCCTGGTGCTCCTGCAGATAGTTCATCGCGCCGATACGGTTGTTGGGGTCGTACTCCGCGTGCAGCTTGCGCAGTCGTAGCACCGAACCGTCGTGCTGGACGACTTCCTGTACCGAACCCGGCTCGTACTCGGTGGTGATCTCCTCGCGATACGGCATGAAGTCGATGCGATTGACCGCCTCGTTGTGCTCACGCACGTAGTCGTAGCTCTTGGTGGAGCCGGCATGGTTGTTGAACGCCACGCAGGGCGAGATAACGTCGATGAAGGCCGCGCCCTGATGCGCGAGCGCCGCTTCGATCAGCGGCACCAGTTGCGCCTTGTCGCCGGAGAAGCTGCGCGCCACAAAGGTGGCGCCCAGTTGCAGGGCCAGGCTCACCAGATCGACCGGCGAGTCATTATTGATGGCGCCCTTCTTTGACTTGGAACCCTTGTCGGCGGTAGCCGAAAACTGCCCCTTGGTGAGGCCGTAGACGCCATTGTTCATGACGATGTACACCATGTTGACGCCACGCCGCATGGCATGCGCGAACTGGCCGAGCCCGATCGAGGCGGAGTCGCCATCACCGGATACGCCCATGTAGATGAGGTCGCGGTTGGCCAAGTTGGCGCCGGTCAGCACCGAAGGCATGCGCCCGTGCACGGTGTTGAAGCCATGCGACTGGCCGAGGAAGTAGGTCGGCGTTTTCGAGGAACAGCCGATGCCGGACAGCTTGGCGACGCGATGCGGCTCGATATCCAGGTTGAACGCGGCCTGGATGATCGCGGCCGAGATCGAATCGTGGCCGCATCCGGCGCACAGGGTCGATACCGGCCCCTCGTAGTCACGCCGGGTGAATCCCAGCTTGTTGGTCGCAAGCGTCGGATGATGCAGCTTCGGTTTGGCGATGTATGTCATTGGGCCACCTTCTTGATCGGGGTCACGTTCGAGAGGGCAATATGGTCGGCGATGGCGCCGATGATGAAGCGCGCCGTGATCGGGGTGCCGTCGTAATGCAGCACAGCGATGATGCGGTTGGAATCCAGGTTGCCCTCGTTGATGAGCATGTTGCGCAGCTGGCCGTCGCGGTTTTGCTCGACCACGAACACCTGCTCGTGGGCTGCGATGAACTCCATCACGCTCCTGTGGAAAGGGAAGGCGCGCAGGCGCATGGCGTCTATCGACTTGCCCTGCGCGTCCAGGACATCGAGCGCCTCGGTCATGGCCGGGCTGGTCGAGCCGAAATACAGCACGCCGAACCTGGTCGGTTTGGGCGCGGGGCGCAGGACGGGCATCGGCACGATATCCTTGGCCGTCTCCCACTTGCGCCCGAGGCGCTCCATGTTGTCCACGTAGACCGGGCCTTCCTCGCTGTAGCGGGCGTAGCGGTCCTTGGTGGTGCCGCGGGTGAAGAAGGCGCCTCGCTTGGCGTGGGTTCCGGGATAGGTGCGGTAAGGGATGCCGTCGCCGTCGACGTCCAGGTAACGACCGAAATCCTTGCCGGCTTCCAGTTCTTCGGCAGTCATGACCTTGCCACGGTCATAGTCGCGGCTATCGTCCCACTTGAGCGGCTGGCACAACCGCTGGTTCATGCCGATGTCCAGGTCGGTCATCAGGAATATGGGCGTCTGCAGGCGGTCTGCCAGATCCAGCGCCTCGGCGGTGAACTCGAAGCACTCCTTCGGGTCTTCCGGGAACAGCAGCGGATGCTTGGTATCGCCGTTGGAGGCATAGGCGCAGGACAGCAGGTCGGCCTGCTGGGTGCGGGTGGGCATGCCGGTGGAAGGCCCCCCGCGCTGCACGTTGACGATGGTCGCCGGGATTTCCGCGAAATAGGCCAGGCCGATGAACTCGGTCATCAGCGAGATGCCCGGGCCGGAGGTGGCGGTGAACGCCCGCGCGCCGTTCCATCCGGCCCCGATCACCATGCCGATGGAGGCCAGTTCGTCCTCCGCCTGCACGATGGCGAAGCGGTTCTTGCCGGTTTCGGTGTCGACACGGAACTTGCGGCAATACTTTTCGAAGGCCTCGGCCACCGAGGACGATGGCGTGATCGGGTACCAGGCGCACACCGATGCGCCGCCATACACCGCTCCCAGGCCGACGGCATTGTTGCCCTCGATGAATATGCGGTCGCCAACCATATCGGCCGCCCTGATCTTGAGTCCCATGCCGGCGCAGTCCAGATGGGCCTGCGCATAATCACGCCCCATCTGCAGTGCGTTCAGGTTCGGCTTGAGCAGCGCCTCCTTGCCGCGATACTGCTCCCCGATGAGCTTGCCGATGGCCTCGGGATCCATGTCGAGCAGCGCCGACAGCGCGCCCACATAGATGATGTTCTTGAACAGGGTACGCTGGCGAACGTCAGTGTAGGCCTCGTTGGTGATCTGCGTGAGCGGCATGCCGATGACGTGGATGTCCTCGCGAAACTTGGACTTCGGGATCGGCCGGGTGCTGTCGTAGAACAGGTAGCCGCCGGGTTCGATCTCCTTGAGGTCGGTATCCCAGGTCTGCGGGTTCATCGCTACCATCATGTCGCAGCCGCCGCGGCGGCCGAGGTAGCCCTTCTCGGAGACGCGGACCTCGTACCAGGTGGGCAGGCCCTGGATGTTGGACGGGAAGATGTTGCGCGGGCTGACCGGGACGCCCATGCGCAGGATGGAGCGGGCGAACATCTCGTTGGCAGAGGCGGAGCCCGAACCGTTGACGTTGGCGAACTTGACGACGAAATCGTTGACTGCGGTAATCTTGTTCATGGTGTACGCTCCTCGACTCAGGCGGCCTGACGTGACGGAGCGGCGTGATTGGCGTGCCGGTCGCGGCAGCCCGGACCGGCCTTGGTAGTGGTGAGCAGGAACTTCTGCATGTCCCACGCGCCGGTCGGGCAGCGCTCGGCGCACAGGCCGCAGTGCAGGCAGACATCCTCGTCCTTGACCATCACACGCCCGGTCTTGAGTTCGGTCGATACGTACAGATCCTGCGACAGGTTCAACGCCGGCGCGTTGAGCCGCTTGCGCAGGTCGTCCTCCTCGCCGTTTGCCGTGAAAGTGATGCAGTCCATCGGGCAGATGTCGACGCACGCGTCGCACTCGATGCACTGGCCGGCGGCAAACACCGTCTGGACGTCGCAATTGAGGCAGCGCTGCGCCTCCTTGAACGCCAGCTGCGGATCGAAGCCGAGCTCGACCTCGACCTTGATGTTCTTGAGCGAAATGCTGATGTCCTTGAGCGGGACCTTGAAGCGGATGTCGTTGGAGACCGCGTTGTCGTAGCTCCACTCGTGGATGCCCATCTTCTGGCTCATGAGGTTGACATTGGGCGGCGGCCGCACCGCCACGTCCTCGCCGCTGCAGAAGCGGTCGATCGACACCGCAGCCTCGTGGCCGTGCGCCACGGCCCAGATGATGTTCTTCGGGCCGAAGGCGGCATCGCCGCCGAAGAACACTTTCGGGATCGAGGACTGCATGGTCGATTCGCTGACCACCGGCATGCCCCACTTGTCGAACTCCAGGCCGATGTCGCGCTCGATCCAGGGGAAGGAGTTCTCCTGTCCCACGGCGACCAGCACGTCATCGCATTCGAAATACTGGTCCGGCTCCCCGGCCGGCACCAGGCTGCGACGGCCGCGGTCGTCGTAGACCGCCTTGACCTTCTCGAACAGCATGCCGACTAGTTTGCCGTTCTCGTGCCTGAACTCCTTGGGCACCAGATAGTTCAGGATGGGGATGCCTTCGTGGATGGCGTCTTCCTTCTCCCACGGGCTGGCCTTCATTTCATCGAAGCCGGAACGCACGATCACCTTGACGTCCTCGCCGCCCAGGCGGCGCGAGGAGCGGCAGCAGTCCATCGCGGTATTGCCGCCGCCCAGCACGATGACGCGCCGGCCGATCTTGTCGATATGACCGAAGGAAACCGACGACAGCCAGTCGATGCCGATATGGATGTTCTTGGCCGCCTCCTTGCGGCCCGGGATATCGAGGTCGCGGCCGCGCGGCGCCCCCGAACCCACGAATACCGCGTCATAACCCTCGGCCAGCAATCCCTTGAGGCTCTCCACGCGCACCCCCGAGCGGAAGTCCACCCCGAGGTTCAGGATGTAGCCGGTTTCCTCATCGATGACTTCCTCGGGCAGACGGAACTTCGGGATCTGGCTGCGGATGAACCCGCCCGCCTTTTTCTCGCCGTCGAAGACGGTGACTTCGTAACCCAGTGGCGCGAGGTCGCGCGCCACGGTGAGCGAGGCCGGGCCGGCGCCCACGCAGGCGATGCGCTTGCCGTTCTTCTTTTCCGCGGGCTTGGGCATGCGCGCGCTGACATCATCCTTGTAGTCCGCTGCGACCCGCTTCAGGCGGCAGATCGCAACGGGCTCCTTGGACTCGCCATCCTCGACGCGACCGCGGCGGCAGGCGGGTTCGCAGGGGCGGTCGCAGGTGCGTCCGAGCACCCCGGGGAATACATTCGAGTGCCAGTTCACCATGTAGGCATCCGAGTAACGCCCAGCGGCGATTAGGCGAATGTATTCCGGAACGGGCGTATGGGCAGGGCAGGCCAGCTGGCAATCCACAACCTTGTGGAAGTACTCTGGCCGTCCGATGTCGGTTGGCTTCAAAATGCAACTCCTCCCGTGATGAGTGCGCCCCGATGGCGCGCGCTACTTGTCGATGATTCGGACAGGATTCTACCTCTGCCAACTTGGCGGATGGCAAATGCAGCGCGATGCCGTGCAGAGCCCCGTGACGGGCCCAGCTTGCAACGGACAAGTAGGGCGCGCGGGCCTGGTTCGGCGAAATCGCGATGGTTGCTTCGACAAATCGCGATTTCCCGACACTACATTTAACAATGAACAATGTTGAGGCCGTCGAAAGACAACAAAGGTGTGGTGTCCGGGCCGCCTCAACAGGCCATTGGCCCCCGCCTGGGTCATCGCCTGCAAACTCGGGAAATCGATGGTCGCCTCGCAATCGAAATCGACCCGGCGCCAATGCATCTGCAGTCGGCCTTCGTTGCCGCTTCGTGAGCATTGCGGCGGCCGAAGGCAGGTGTTTGTTTAAGTGTGCGGCTGCATTTGGTTTCCCCTACCGGAAGGGACGCCAACCATGGTCGCGGCCACTGTCGAACGGTTGTTTCGCTCATTGCGTGTGGATTTGGTTTGTCAGACCCGCCCCCATGTTTTCAAGCATGTTGAGAAACAGCGGCCAGACCATGACTAGGATGGCAATGCAGAGGAAGTTTATCGAGACGCAAAGGATCACGGCAACCATCGTCCGGATTTCATTGCGTACCGCGCTCACCGCAACGTAGGTAAAGCCTGCAGCTAACGCGGCCACGAAAACAGCCAGAATCAACCCGATCATGACGCCGGTCGCCCCCCCGGAGACCGTGGCGATAGGAGCCCAAGCGGCGAGCAGGGCTCCGGGCGCGACCGCAGCGGCGGCGAGAGCTTCGGACGGTTGTCGTCTTTCATCTTGCGACGTGCTTGTCGACTGGCCGGAAGCGCCGTGTCCGCCGCTTGCATGGCTGAGCCTGGCCGCTTCAGGCCGGCGGGTGATCTCGATTTCATCGCTCACGCCAGGCCTGCGCTCGACATCGAAGCAGGCCTCCACCTGCGCCTGAACGTCGATGCCCGGGAGCTCGGCCATTGGCGCGGCCATCGTTTCCAGCACTTCAAACCTGACGGCGATGAACCATTTGTCGGCGTGCCTGAATACAAGTGAGAAGCGCGGCCGCATCGCACCTTTGACAAGTATCTCCTTGTCCGAATCGGAACAAGACAGGGAAACCACGACGCTCGGCTTGGATTTCCTCGACTTCGACTTCGTCTTATCTTCGCCCGCCGGTTCGGCTCCTGTAACGTTGGTCCCGCTGCGCTTGGCCGCCGGGCGGGGGCGTGCGGCAGCCGTTGCAACGCAATTCAATCGGACTGCGATACCGCCTGCGGGGTCCTTGACGATCCTCGCGTCCTGCAGACGGGTAAAGGCGAGGCCACGACTTACCGGAGCTCTGCGCGCGACCTCAAGCGCAACGCTCGCCGCGCTTTCGTCCTCGGCTACGATTGCCGAGGCGAGCTGGTCGAGAACGTAATCAATCCCTGGCCGGTCCGCCGCGCCGCGCTCCGGCCAAGTCGCCACCTGCCCCTGGGTTCTGCGCTCGACGTAGGCCGATACGATTGCCTCTACGTCGCGCTGAAGCTCACGGAAGGCCATTTCTGTCAGCCTGCGCTTCGCGCCGATACTGCGGATGTGCTTGCAGGCTGCCCGTACTGCGCTGCCGCGCTTCTTGAGTGGCATCGCCGTGATCATGTCGGCCTGCTCCTTCGCACCTGCCAAGGCATCCCAATAAGCTTCTTCGTTGGCTGCCCGGGTGCGCTCTAGCGTCGCCGCCGCGCGAAAGGTCGGATGCAATTCGAAAACAGCTGTCAGAAACTCATTCATTTGAGGCAATCATGACAAGCGTTCTGCCGCAAATCAACCCTTGCAGAGGCGACGACGCTCGTCTTTCCCATTCATCAAGCCGCGAAACTTGAGTCCATTTTCAACCTAGAGGCTGGGAAAGCGTCGAGTAATCTGCTTTCCAATCCCACATCAGTGCACCGGATCAAGGTCATCGGATAGATTGCGCGAACGGCAGCTTTCGGAAACCTGAAGGCCGGCATGGCTGCGCCCGTGGTTAGGAGGCGCTGGTCGGGTTGCCCGGCCGGCATCAGCATAAAGGCCGACTTTGACCTATGCCCGAGCGACATCCTGCGCGCGCTTGCGGCGACAGTACCGGAACCAGCCGGCGCCCGAAAGAGTGCTCCGGAGCAGGTCGGTCGACGAATTGGGCAACGACAAGAGCTCGGCTCGAACTCGGGCGCGCTCTTGATCTTCATCTGCCGGTCAGGTCGATGCAAATCGATCGCGCGTTTGGCAGGCTTGCCGGTCGACAAGGCCATGCTCACGATCGACAGCCCGCGCAGAAAGCCAAGAGAGCGGGCGCCAATATGGCCGCGAAGCGCGCCGGTTGCAGCATGAATTACACGAACGCCAAATGACTGTCGCATGCGCACAGCTCTGGTCGGTCTCCTGTTGAACCGGTGGGTGGCTACTGTTGCGGGACAACGCGCTGCATGCGGGCCGGGACGAAAGTGACCCGGCACACAGGGGAGAGCGGGCGCATGTGGCCCGATCCGTCAGCTCATCGAAGCGAGGCAAACTGGCCAAGAGCTGAATGACAAAAAGCCATGGGTCGTTTGCCAACTTCTCAATTACGCCCGTTTGGCACGATATGTGCTTGTAAATTCGTGCTTCCAACTTGTTTCCAACCTACAGGCACTTCCAATGATCTCCAACCGCAGAAAATTCATCACCGCCGCCACCGGTGGCGCCACCGCCGCCCTCGCCTTTCCGGCCATCGCGCAGTCCCTGCCCAACATCAAGTGGCGTCTCGCCTCGAGTTATCCGAAATCGCTGGACACGGTCTTCGGCGGGGCGGACCTTCTCTCCAAGCGCGTCGCGGCGCTCACCGGCGGCAAGTTCCAGATCCAGGTATTCGCCGCCGGCGAGGTGGTGCCGGGCCTGCAGGTCGCCGATGCGGTACAGAACGGCACGGTCGAGTGCGGCCACACCAACAGCTATTACTACATCGGCAAGAACAAGGCCTTCGCCTTCGAGACCACGGTACCCTTCGGCATCAACCAGCGCCAGCAGAACGCCTGGATGTACTACGGGGGCGGCCGCGAGTTGGTTAGCGACTTCCTCAAGGACTTCAACATCGCATCGTTTCCGGGCGGCAACACCGGAACCCAGATGGGCGGCTGGTTCCGCAGGGAAGTCAAGACACTTGCCGACATCAAAGGCCTGAAGATCCGCATCGCCGGCCTGGGCGGGGAAGTGTTCTCCAAACTCGGCGCGGTGCCCCAGCAGATCGCCGGCGGCGACATCTACCCCGCCCTTGAAAAAGGCACGATCGACGCCGCCGAGTGGGTCGGCCCCTACGACGACGAAAAGCTCGGCTTCTACAAGGTGGCCAAGCACTACTACACACCGGGTTGGTGGGAGCCGAATTCGGCCTACTCGTTCTACGTGAGCCTGAAGGAATGGGAAAAGCTGCCCAAGGAATATCAGGCTGCGTTCGAAGCCGCTGCCTACGCCGTCAACGCCGACATGATGGCCGAGTACGACGCCAAGAATCCCGCCGCCTTGAAGCGCCTGATCGCCAATGGCGTCAAGCTGCATCCGTTTTCCAACGAGATCCTCAAGGCAGCCCAGGACGTGGCCTATGCGATGTACGACGAGGAAGCCGCCAAGAATCCGGCCTTCAAGAAGATCTACCTGTCCTGGGTGAAGTTCCGCGAAGACCAGTTGGCCTGGCACCGCGTTGCCGAACAGACCATGGCAGCGTTCTCGTTCAACAACAAGCCCACCATCAGAACTGTCGCGTAATCGCGGCACCGGCGCAACAAGACCCCCTCCGCGGGGTCTTTCCATTTGCGGACGGCAGGCACTGCATCTTGCCTGCGGCGCGCCCCGCGCCGCGGTGGTAGATTGGCCGCTTTCGACAGGATCGCAAGGGAACCGGCATGCAAAGCTACGACGTCACCGAGTGGGGCAAGCCCCTGCAGAAGGCCATCCGCGAGACCCCCTCGCCCACCGGGACGGAAGTGCTGGTCAAGCTCAAGTACTGCGGCGTATGCCACAGCGACGTGCATATCCGCGACGGTTACTTCGACATGGGCGGGGGCAAGAAATTCCAGATGAGCGACCGCGGCATGAAACCGCCGGTCACCATGGGCCATGAGCCCTATGGCACCGTGATCGCCGCCGGCCCTGACGCCGGCTCGGTGCCGATCGGCGAAGACCGCCTGGTCTATCCGTGGACCGGGTGCGGCAACTGCGCGCGCTGCCTGGAAGGCGCCGACAACCTGTGCCCGACGCCCCGCTACATCGGCATCCAGCGTTCCGGCGGTTATGCGGATCACGTGCTGGTGCCGCATCCCCGTTATCTGATCGACGCCTCCGGCGTCGCGCCCAGTTTCGCGCCCATTCTCGCCTGCTCGGGGCTCACCACCTACAGTGCGGTCAACAAGTTGAGGCCCTTCGGCGCGGACGACTGGATCGTGGTGATGGGCGCCGGCGGCCTCGGATTGATGGCGGTGGCCATGCTCAACGCCATGGGTCACAAGCGCATCGTCGCCTGCGACATCGACGCCTCCAAGTTCGCCGCAGCGCGTGCGGCCGGCGCCGCGGAGACTTTCAACGCGGCCGCCGCCGACACGCCGGCGAAACTGCAGGCGCTGCCGGGCGGCGTGGCCGGTGCCGTCGATCTGGTCGGTGCAACGCAGACCGCGCAAGTCGCCCTGGGGGCCCTGCGCAAGGGCGGCCGTTACGTGCTGGTCGGCCTGTACGGCGGCGAGATCACGCTCTCGATGGTCGGCACCATCCAGCGCGCGCTGACGGTGCAGGGCTCCTACGTGGGCAACGTGCAGGAACTGCGCGAAGTCGTGGCGCTGGCCAAATCGGGCCGGCTCAAGCCCATTCCGGTCGAAATCCGGCCGATGAGCGAGATCTCGCGCACCCTCGACGAACTCAAGGCCGGCACGGTGATCGGCCGGGTGGTGGCCGAGATCGCCTGATCCCAGCCCGCACCCATTCAACCCAGCTGGATAGACATGGCAAATCCCTCACGCGGCACGCGCGGCATGGCCGTTGCGCCCCACTCCCTGGCCTCCCAATCCGCCCTGGCCGTCCTGCGCGAAGGCGGTAACGCCGTCGAGGCGATGATCGCGGCCACCGCCACCATCGCGGTGGTCTACCCGCACATGAACGGCATCGGCGGCGACAGTTTCTGGCTGGTACGCACGCCGGCCGACGGCGTGATCGGCATCGACGCCTGCGGCGCATCCGCCGCGGGCGTGTCGCGCGCCGACTACGCCGGCAAGCCGGCCATTCCGTTCCGTGGCGGATCGGCGGCCATCACCGTGGCGGCGACGATGTCCGGATGGAACGCGGCCTACCGGCATTCGATCGAGAAGCTCGGCGGCAGGCTGCCGCTGTCGCGCCTGCTCGAAGACGCGATCCACTATGCGAAATCCGGCATCGCAGTGACCTACTCGCAGCACATGAACACCACGAAGAAGCTGGCGGAGTTGAAGGACATTCACGGCTTCGCAGGAGCCTTCCTGATCGACGGCAAGCCGCCTGCCACCGGTGACGTGTTCCTGCAACCGCGCATGGGCGCCACGCTCGAGCAACTCGCCCACGCGGGGCTGGACGACTACTACCGTGGCGACCTGGCACGCGCGATCGCCAAGGACCTCGCAACCGCGCAGAGCCCGGTGACCCTGGCCGATCTGGAGGCCCACCAGGCCCTCATCCGCCGGCCGCTCGAACTCGCCCATTCGCTCGGGCGCGTCTATAACATGCCGCCGCCCACCCAGGGCCTGGTGTCGCTCTTGATCCTGGGCCAGATGGACCGGCTGGGCATCGCGCGCTTCAACCACCTGTCCGCGGACTATGTCCATGCCGCCGTGGAGGCCACCAAGCGCGCCTTCAGGGTGCGCGACCGCTTCATCACCGATCCCGAGGTGATGAGGAAGAACGGCGCCCCGGACCCGCAGTCGCTTCTGGAAGGCGCCTACCTCGACGCCGAGGCCGCGAAAATCGACATGGCGAAGGCCGCACCGTGGGGCGCGGGCAAGGGCCCCGCGGACACGATCTGGATGGGCGTCATCGACGGCCAGGGCAACGCGGTGTCGCTGATCCAGTCGATCTATCATGAGTTCGGCTCCGGCGTCGTGCTGGGCGGCACCGGCATCAACTGGCAGAACCGCGGCGCCTCGTTCTCGCTGGACCCGCAGCACATCAACACGCTCGAGCCGCGCAAGAAGCCCTTCCATACGCTCAATCCGGCGCTCGCGCTGCTCGACGACGGCCGCGTCATGGTCTACGGCAACATGGGCGGCGACGGGCAGCCGCAAAGCCAGTCGGCGGTGTTCACCCGCACCGCGGTGCTGGGCATGAATCCGCAAGACGCGATCGCCGCGCCGCGTTGGCTGCTCGGCCGCACCTGGGGCCAGACCTCGGATACCCTCAAACTGGAAGGCCGCTTTCCTGCCGCGACGGTGGAAGAGTTGCGCCGCCGCGGACACGACGTCGAGATGTACCCGGATTTCGACGAAACCCTCGGCCATGCGGGTTGCGTGATCCGTCATCCGAACGGCAACTTCGAGGGCGGTTTCGACCCGCGCTCGGACGGTGGCGTGGCGGCCTGGTGACTCATGGAGCGCGTAAGGCTCGACAAGTTTCTCTGGGCCGCGCGCTTCTACAAGACCCGCAGCATCAGCACCGAGGCCATCGACGGCGGCAAGGTGCGCGTCAACGGCGATCGCGTCAAGCCTGCCAAGGAGGTCAGGGTGGGGGACCGCATCGATCTGCGCGCCGGCGATTCGGAGTATGTCATCGTGGTCAAGGCGCTCGCCGACAAGCGCGGCAGCGCCGAAATCGCGCGCACCCTCTACGATGAAACCCCGGAGAGCCAGGCGGCACGCACCGCGGCGGCGGAAAAGCGGCGCCGCTTCAGCGACCCGGCCGCGGAGATCTTTGCCCGACCCACCAAGAAGGACCGGCGCCGCCTGGACAGCTTCCGTGGCGGATAATGGGGCGCCCGGCGCCAACAGAACGGAGACAAGCATGCAGCGCATTTCCCCCGCCCTCGCCGCGCTCCTCGCACTGGCCTGCCTGCTGCCGTGCGGCCGGGCGGTCGCCCAGGCGTATCCGAACAAGCCGGTCAGGATCCTGGTGCCGTTCGTCGCCGGCGGCACCAGCGACATTGTCGCGCGCGCCGTCGGCCAGAAACTCACCGAGGCGGGCTACACCACCCTGGTGGAGAATCGCCCGGGCGCCAACGGATCGATCGCCGCCGAGGCGCTCGCCAAGTCGCCCGCCGACGGCTACACCATCATGGTCGGTTCGATCGGCACGTTCGCGATCAACATGGGGCTCTACAAGAATCCCAAATACGACACGCTCAAGGATTTCGACGCGATTACCGTCGCGGTGCGCACGCCCAATGTGCTGATCACCCCGCCCGGTTTCCCGGCTGCCAACCTGAAGGAATTCATCGACTACGCGCGCAGGAATCCGGGCAAGGTGTCCTATGGTTCGTCAGGCTCCGGCTCGTCGGACCACCTCTCGGCGGAGCTGTTCAAGCAGCAGACCAGGACCTTCGGCGTGCACATCCCCTATCGCGGCGGCGCGGCGGCGCAAACCGACATCATGGCCGGCAACATCGAGGCGTCGTTCCAGAACTTCGGCACCGTGGTGCCCTACATTCGCGCCGGGAAGATGAAGGCGCTGGCCGTCACCTCGGCGGCCCGCATGCCGCAGTTGCCGAACGTGCCGACCATGATCGAATCCGGCATCGCTGGATTCGACGTCACGTCGTGGCAGGCAGTGGCGGCGCCCAGAGGCACGCCGAAGGACATCATCAACAAGCTGCATGCCGATATCGCCAGGGGCTTCCGCGCACCGGACCTGAGCCAGCGTTTCGCCGACCAGGGCTTCGAGAACGTGCTCGGCACGCCGGAGCAGACCGCCGTCTTCTTCAAGGCTGAAATAGAGCGGTGGGCCAGGGTGGTCGCGGCTTCCGGGGCCCAGGTCGACTGACTGCCGACCGGCGCACGCAAGCGGCGCGCGGGCGTGCCGCCCGGAGCGCTTCAAACGGTCAGGCCGCCTGAGACCTCGATCACCGCGCCATTGATGTAGCCGGCGTCATCGGAAGCCAGAAATGCGTAGACGCTGGCGATTTCCTCGGGCCTGCCGAGGCGTCCGAGGGCGACCCGGCTCTTGATCTGGTTGATCACGTTTTCCGGGATGGTGTTGAGGATGCTGGTGGCGATAAAGCCCGGCGCCACCGCGTTGACCCGGATGCCCTTCGGGCCGAGTTCGCGGAACCAGGTCTTGGTGAAGCCGATCACGCCGAACTTGGTGGCGGCGTAATTGGTCTGGCCGAAATTGCCGTAGATTCCCACCACTGACGATGCGTTCAGGATAACGCCACTGCCCTGGGCGATCATGGTTTCGACCACCGCCTGCGAGCAGTTGAACACCCCCTTGAGATTGACGTCGATGACGGCGTCGAACTCGACCTCGGTCATCTTGACCAGGCGCGCATCCTTGGTGATGCCCGCGTTGTTGACCAGCACATCGATGCGGCCGAAGCGGTCCTTGACTGCGGCCACCAGGGCGTCGACGCTGGCGCGCTGGGTGACGTCGACGATTTCGCCCCATGCCGCACCGGTTTCCTTGACGGCGGCGTCGATCTGCTCGCGCCGGAGGTCGGCGATGACGACCTGCGCGCCTTCGGCGGCAAAGCGTTTCGCGGTGGCATGACCGATACCGTTGGCAGCGCCGGTAATGATGGCCACCTTGTCCTTGAGTCTCATCTTGTCCTCTCCCTCAAAAAACGACGCGCGACTCTAGCATATGAAAAGCATGGATGCTGCAGTGCAATGTGATGCGGCGAACCGCCATGGCGGCGTCATCCCGAGCCGCTGTGGACCAGCGCAATGGTTCAGGCGCGGCAAACGCCTGCGAATTCGAGCACTTCGTCCATATGTTCGGCGAAATCGGCCATCCCATGGTCACTGCCCTGAATGACCTTGTGGCGGGCGCCCGGAAAGGCGTCGACCATCTCATGCCAGTCGAGAAGTTCGTCGCCGGTGGCGGCAAGAACGAAATATCGCTCCGGACATGTCACCGACTCGACGTGCATGTCCTGGAGTTCATCCAGGTACTCGGCGCGGAATTCAAAGCGGGTCGTCGCGTCATGATAGGTCGTCTGGGTGCCCACATGGCGCACCAGTTTTTCGTGGGCGCGCAGCGCCGGATTGAGTAACACCGCCCGGCATCCAAGCCTCTCGGCCAGCCAGGTGGCGTAGAAGCCGCCCAGGGAACTGCCGATCAATGTCAGCTCCCCGGGCGCCACGCCTGCGGTCAAAGCAAGCATGTCGGCCATTGCACTGGCGGGCCGCTCGGAGAGTTGCGGGCACCGGTAGCGCGATTGCAGACCCCGGTCACGCATGCGCTGGCCAATCAGGCGCGCCTTGAATGATTGCGGCGATGACCGAAAGCCATGCAGATAGACGATCATGTCAGCAAATCCAGGATTTTCTGGTGCACTCCACCGAAACCGCCATTGCTCATCACCAGCACATGGTCGCCGGGTGCGGCCGCCGCGGCGACAGCCTCGACCAGCGCCGGAATGGAATCAAAGGCGCGCGCCTTGCCGGCCAGCGGAGCCAGAGCGGCGCCGAGGTCCCAGCCCAGCGCATCCTTGCCCTCGCTCGCGCCGTAGCCAAACACCAGGTCGGCGCCAGTGAGGCTACCGGGTAGCGCGACCTTCATGGTTCCCAGCTTCATGGTGTTGGAACGCGGTTCGAGCACCGCGAGAATGCGCGCCGCCCCGACCCGGGCGCGCAGCCCGGCGATGGTGGTTTCGATCGCCGTGGGATGATGCGCGAAATCATCGTATACCGTGACCCCGGCCGCGATACCTCGTACCTCCATGCGCCGTTTCACACTGCGGAACCCGGCCAGGGCAACGATCGCTTGCGCAGGTTCGACACCCACCGTACCGGATGCCGCGATAGCAGCCAGCGCGTTCATCCTGTTATGCGCACCCATCAGCCCCCACTCGAGGCGCCCCATCATCTTGCCTGACGAAAGTACATCGAAAGAGCCATCCGCTGCGGCCGAACCGGCCTGCCATTGCCCGCCTGTGCCGAAATACTCGACCCTGCTCCAGCAGCCCCGCCCGATCACGCGCGCAAGGCTTGCTTCATCAGCATTCACCACGAGCGTGCCCTTGCCGGGTACCGTGCGCACCAAATGGTGGAATTGCGTCTCGATAGCAGAAAGATCGGGAAAGATGTCTGCATGATCGAACTCAAGATTGTTCAGCACGGCAGTCATCGGGCGGTAGTGGACGAACTTGCTGCGCTTGTCGAAAAACGCAGTGTCATACTCGTCGGCCTCGATGACAAAACAGGTGCCCGGAGCCCCTGCCCGCGCCGAAACACCAAAATTCTCCGGGATACCGCCGATCAGGAACCCCGGCGCCAATCCGTTGGCCTCCAGTATCCAGGCCAGCATTGAAGCGGTCGTGGTCTTGCCATGGGTTCCGGCCACCGCAAGCACATGCCGCCCGCCTAACACGTTCTCACCGACCCACTGCGGCCCCGAAATATAGGGCAGGCCACGGTTGAGGATTTCCTCCATCAGCGCATTGCCGCGCGAGACCACGTTGCCGATCACGAACACATCCGGCCTCAGGTCCGCCTGCTCGACCGAGAAGCCCTGGATGAGCTCGATGCCGAGCGCCTCGAGCTGGGTGCTCATGGGCGGATACACGTTGGCGTCGCACCCGGTCACGCGCCAGCCGGCCGCGCGCGCGATGGCGGCAATGCCGCCCATGAAGGTGCCACAAATGCCGAGGATGTGGATGTGCATCTACAAATTCTATCCGAGTGATCCTGGTCGCCCGGTGGGTACAATGGGCCGATGGCCAGGCCACCCAAAGGCTCGGCGCACGCGCGACGCGCGATTGCCGCCCAAGCCGCCAAACTCATCGCCGAGGACGGCCTGGCCGACTTCGGCGCCGCAAAGCGCAAGGCGGCGCGACGACTTGGGTTCCGCGAATCCGACGGACTGCCCGACAACGGTGAAGTCGAGGAGGCCCTGCGTGCCTATCAGACCCTGTTCCAGAACGACGAGCAGCGCGCTCGCCTGACCGACATGCGCCGGGTCGCGCTGGCGCTGATGGAAGAATTCTCGGCGTTCCGCCCCTGCCTGGCCGGCGCCACCTGGAACGGTACGGCGACCCGCGGCGGCGCCATCGACATCGACCTGTTCACGGATGAACAAAAGCCCCTGGAGCTTCTGATGATCAACCGCGGACGCCCGTTCACCGCCATCGATCGGCCGCACTTCAACAAGTCGCTGCAGTGGCGCGTCCCCGTCTTCAGATTCACCGCGGACGGTTACGACGTCCGCTTGAGCGTTTTTGGACGCGCCGACGAACGGCAGGCATTCAAGGCGGACGCGAACGGTCAGGCCGAGCGCGGCACCGCCGCCGATATCCGGGCACTGCTCGACCCGGAGGACGACCCGGTGGCGCGCTTCCTGGGCAGCATCCGCTGAGCGACATGTCCTGGCTCAAGCGCAACCTGGTGTATTTGGTCGCAGGGTCGGTGGCCGTGCTCTGCGGCACCTGGCTGGGGTGGACGCGGCTGCAACCTCCACCGCCCGCCCCGTTGGAATTCCTCTGGCGTACCGAACTGACCGATCTGGCCGGAAAGCCGTACTCCTTCGCGCCGCTCAAGGGCCGACCCTTGATCGTCAACTTCTGGGCCACCTGGTGCGGGCCATGCAAGGAAGAGATGCCGGACTTCCAGAAACTCGCAGCGAGCGAACTGGGCAAAAACATCGAAATAGTAGGGATCGGCATCGATAGTGTCGCCAATATGAGCGCTTTTTCTGACAAGATCGGAATTAGCTACACACTGCTGGCGGGTGGTCCCGGCGGATTGGATCTGCTCAAGGCATTGGGTAACGAGGTGGGTGGGTTGCCTTTCACGCTGGTTTTCGACGCAAGCGGCAAAGCTGTCCTGACCCGTCTGGGGCGCGTCAGTTATGAGGAACTGCGCGACGCCTCGCAGCGCGCTTTGAAAATGTGAAATTCGTTTAAAATCACGTGATTGCTAAGGCATCCTGGGTTGAATTTCGTACAAACAAGCGGAGACCGGTATTCAACGGTGGCAGGTCAAGGCACGTCTTCTTTCCGCCCCAGCCACGTCGTCCAACCGCCATGCGAACTGTCATTTAGAAGAATTTAAAAGGAATTTTCATGGATTTGCGCAAACTCAAGACCTTGATTGAGCTCGTCGAGAGCTCCGGCATTACCGAACTCGAGGTCACCGAAGGCGAGGAGAAAGTGCGCATCGCCAAGGCGCCCCCTCCCGCCCCAATGCAACATGCGTATATGGTGGCGCCCCAACCTGCTCCCGCCCCGGCCCAGGCGCCGGCGGCGAACGGGCCGGCCACGCCGGCTGCCACGGCGACCCCACCGGCCGGAACGCCAGTCAAGGCGCCCATGGTCGGCACGTTCTATCGGGCCGGCGCCCCCGGCGCAAAGCCGTTCGTCGAGGTTGGCAGCCAGGTCAAGGAGGGCGATGTGCTGTGCATCATCGAAGCGATGAAGCTGCTCAATGAAATCGTCGCCGAACAGGCCGGCACCATCACCCAGGCGTTGGTCGAAAATGGCCAGCCGGTGGAATACGGCCAGACCCTGTTCATTATTGAATAGCCCAGGGGGACCGCAGACATGCCGATGTTCGGCAAGATACTGATCGCCAACCGTGGCGAAATCGCGCTGCGCATACAGCGCGCCTGCCGGGAAATGGGGATTCGCACCGTGGTGGCCCACTCCGAGGCCGATGCATCCGCCAAGTACGTCAAGCTCGCCGACGAGTCGGTGTGCATTGGCCCCGCCCCCAGCCCGCAGAGCTACCTCAATATGGCTGCCATCATCAGCGCAGCCGAGGTCACCGATGCGGAAGCCATACACCCGGGTTACGGCTTCCTGTCGGAGAACGCCGACTTTGCCGAGCGGGTGGAAAAAAGCGGCTTCACCTTCATTGGACCGCGCCCCGACTCCATCCGCCTGATGGGCGACAAGGTCTCGGCCAAACAGGCCATGATCAAGGCCGGCGTGCCAACCGTGCCGGGTTCGGCCGGCGCGCTGCCTGATGATCCCAAGGAAATCGTCAAGCTGGCGCGCGAAGTGAAGTATCCGGTGATCATCAAGGCGGCCGGCGGCGGGGGCGGGCGCGGCATGCGCGTGGTCCACACCGAAGCCGCGCTGATCAACGCCGTGAACATGACGCGCAGCGAAGCGCAGGCCGCGTTCGGCAATCCGACCGTCTACATGGAGAAGTTCCTCGAGAACCCGCGCCACATCGAGATCCAGGTCCTGGCCGACGAGCACCGCAACGCGGTCTGGCTGGGCGAGCGCGACTGCTCGATGCAGCGGCGCCACCAGAAGATCATCGAGGAGGCGCCGGCGCCGGGGGTCGCGCGCCGGCTGGTCGATCGCATCGGCGAACGTTGCGCGGACGCATGCAAGAAGATCGGCTACCGGGGCGCCGGCACCTTCGAGTTTCTGTACGAGGACGGCGAATTCTTCTTCATCGAGATGAACACGCGCATTCAGGTGGAACACCCGGTGACGGAAATGATCACCGGAATCGACCTGGTGCAACAGCAGATCCGGGTGGCCGCAGGCGAAAGGCTGGCGTTCCGCCAGCGCGATATCCAGTTGAAGGGCCACGCGATCGAGTGCCGCATCAATGCGGAGGACCCGTTCAATTTCACCCCTTCGCCGGGGCGCATCACCGCCTACCACCCACCGGGAGGACCCGGGGTTCGCGTCGACTCGCATGCGTATGCCAACTATTTCGTGCCGCCCAACTACGATTCCATGATCGGCAAGGTCATCGCCTACGGCGGCGACCGGGCCCAGGCGCTCGCCCGCATGCGCATCGCCCTGTCCGAAATGGTCGTCGAAGGCATCCTCACCAATCTGCCGCTGCACCGGCAATTGATGGACGATACCCGTTTCATCACCGGCGGCACGAGCATTCATTACCTGGAAAAGAAACTCGCCGCCCTGAAGAACGCCTGATGCCTGGAGCCTGTGCCGCACCCGCGGCGCATGGCGCTTCCCGGATAGGCCGGGCCGGGCCCGCGAAGTCGGCCGGAGCCACTTAACATGACATGGATCGAGGCGGTTTGCCTGTGCGATGAAGCCGTCGCCGAAGCGCTCAGCGAGGCCTTGATGGCGGCTGGCGCCCTGTCGGTCAGCGTCGAGGACGCGGATGCCGGCGGCGCGGCGGAGAAAGCGATTTTCGGCGAGCCGGGGAGCCCGACTGGACAGGTCTGGAATCGCAACCGGGTGGTCGCACTGCTCGACGGTGGCGCGGACGCGGCTGCCGTGGTCGCAACTGCAGCGGCAGCCTGCGGCATCGCCCCGCCGGCGCATGACTGCCGCCATGTCGCCGAGCAGGACTGGGTGCGGCAAACGCAGGCCCAGTTCGATCCCATCCGTGTATCGCAGCGACTGTGGATCGTGCCGACCTGGCATGACGCGCCCGATGATCCGGCCGCGACCGTCATCCGTCTTGACCCGGGCCTCGCATTCGGCACCGGCAGCCATCCGACAACGCGGCTGTGCCTGCGCTGGCTGGACTCCCTGGCGCTGGCAGGGCACTCGGTGCTGGACTATGGCTGCGGGTCGGGCATTCTCGCCATCGCGGCGGCCAAACTCGGTGCCGCGCCGGTGCGCGCCACTGACATCGACCCGCAGGCGGGCATCGCCACACGCGATAACGCGATGGCGAACCAAAGCGAGGTTCGATTCATTGATGTGGACCGCACCAATGGCGTCAAGGCGGATGTAGTCGTGGCCAATATCCTGACCAATCCGCTCAAGGTGCTGGCGCCCGCGCTGGTCGGGCATGTGGCACCCGGCGGACGACTCGCCCTTTCTGGTATTCTCGAAGAGCAGGAGGCGGAGGTGATCGCCGCCTACGCGCCCCTGATACACCTTGCGCGCTTCGCGCTGGAAGATGGCTGGACGTGCCTTACCGGCGCCGTGATGGCCTGATGGCCGCGCGGCACGATCTGGTCGGCGCCTGCCGCATCGATTGACGACCCGACACTGTTCGACCGCCTGCCGCGCCCTCGATGGACCCACCCCAATCCCGCCCGAGCACGCTGACCCGCTGCCCGCAATGCCATACCGGCTTTCGTGTCACTGCGGACACTCTGGTGCTGCGCCAGGGTATGGTGCGCTGCGGGCAATGCAAGGCGGCCTTCAACGCGCTTGAACACCTGCTTGAATCTCCGCCAGCCGAAGTACCGACCGCGGAGGCGGCGGAGTCTGCACCGGCGGTGACGACAAACTACGACCTCTTCGGCGCAGCGCCCGCTGCCGGCGAGACCACGCCGGCCGGCACTGCCGCGGCGGCAGCGCCGGATGACCGCCCGGCCGCATCGCCGCGCTCCCTGCTGTTCCAGGACACCCCGCGCAAGCGCGCATTTCCCTGGGGGAGCTTGCTGGGCGCGCTTCTGGCCTGCGTCGCCCTGGCCGGCCAAGCGACCTGGTTCTACCGGGACAAGATCGCCGCAGCCCATCCTGACATCAAGCCCTATCTGGACATGGCCTGCGCGGAACTCGGCTGCCGCATCAAGCCGCCCGTCGACCCTCAGGCCATCAGCATCGAGTCGTCCGACCTGCAGGCCGACCAGGCAAACCGCGCGGTCCTGATATTGACGGCGATCCTGCGCAACCGGGCGCCGTTCAGCCAGGCATTGCCCATGCTGGAACTGTCCCTCACTGACGCGCAGGATCAGGCGGTGGCCAGGCGTGTCCTGCAGCCTGACGAGTACGCCCCCGACGTTCCGAGCCCGACCATCGGCGCCGGCAACGAGTTGCAGGTCCGGGTGCTGGTCGATGCGGGATCGCTCAAGGCGAACGGTTATCGCCTCTACGCGTTCTACCCCTAGCCCCGGCACGTACAATCGAAGCATCGCCCGGTCGAACAGGCCGGATCCGCGCCGGCCGCCACGACCCGCGGCGCACCCACCCCAAGAAGAGGAAGTCATGTCGGTATTGATTTGCGGCTCCATCGCCTTTGACAACATCATGGTGTTTCCGGGCAGGTTCAAGGAACACATCCTCCCGGAGCAGATCCACATCCTGAATGTGGCGTTCCTCGTGCCTGAAATGCGCCGCGAGTTCGGCGGCTGCGCAGGCAACATCGCCTACAACCTGAAGATGCTTGCCGCCCAGCCTGGTGATGAGCCCATCATCATGGCCACGGTAGGCGAAGATTCCGCGTCCTACCTGGAGCGCCTGAAGCGGCTAGAACTCGATGCTGCCCATGTCACGCTCATTCCCGGCAGTTTTACCGCCCAGGCGTTCATCACCACCGACCTGGACGACAACCAGATCACGGCTTTTCATCCGGGTGCGATGGATTCATCCCATGTCAATCATGTCGGCGACGCCCGCGACGTCAAACTCGGCATCGTCGCGCCGGACGGCCGCGCCGGCATGTTCCAGCATGCGCGCGAGTTCGCGGCTGCCGGCATCCCCTTCGTGTTTGATCCGGGACAGGGCCTGCCGATGTTCAACGGCGCGGAATTGCTCGAATTCATCGAGATGGCCGAATACGCGGCGTTCAACGACTATGAAGCAAAACTGGTCCAGGAAAAGACCGGCGAATCGATCGAAACGCTCGCCTCGCGTGTCAAGGGCCTGGTGGTCACGCGCGGCGCCGAAGGGTCTTTCATCTACGCCGGCGGTCAACGCCATGACATTCCGAGCGTTAAGGCAGAAAGCATCGTCGATCCCACCGGTTGCGGCGATGCCTATCGTGCAGGCCTGTTATACGGGATTGCCAATGGGCTGGACTGGCAGCAAACTGGGCGGCTTGCCAGCATCATGGGCAGCATGAAAATTGCCCGCCGAGGCGCGCAGAACCACCGGATGACGCGCGACGAAATCGGAGCGACGTACCGGCAGCATTTCGGCGCGGCCCTCTGGTAGGCGCAAAGGCCGGGACTTTTTTGGAGAGCAGCACATGAAAGCGTCTCACCGCATGCGGTCCCTCAAGTTTTCGGGCATCGCCGTCGCACTGACAGGCGCAATTCTCGCCGCCGGCTGCGCTACCCCCTCCAACTCCGGGAGCGTCTACACGCCGGAGCAGACGCAGCGCGAACAGACCATCCGCATGGGCGTGGTCGAAAGCGTCCGTGCGGTCACGATCGAACCGCGCCAGAGCGGAGTCGGCGCGGCTACCGGCGGCATTGTCGGAGGCATCGCGGGAAGCAATGTCGGCGGTGGCCGCGGATCGATCGTTGGATCCGTGCTTGGCGCCGTGGCTGGTGGCATGGCAGGCCAGGCGGCGGAAGGCGCCCTCATGCGCAAGGCGGGCGTTGAAGTCACCGTGAAACTCGACAACGGCGAACTTCGGGCCATCACCCAGGAAGCGGGCGAAAGTTTCAAGCCCGGCGAGCGTGTCCGGCTGCTCTCAGGTGGCGGGGTGACCCGGGTCAGCCGTTAGCATCCAAGAACCCGTCATGTTGCTTTCGCGCGCCAGCCATGGTGCGTGGCACCTGATCGTCTGCGTCGACACTGGCAGCACATCCCGCCTGCCCGCCGGGGCGCGACGGATCTGCTTCGTCGCACCCCCGGCCCACCAGTCCGCGCATTAACCCTCGAGCGAATCGATCACAAGCGCGCCAGCCCGCCCGTCACCATCCGCTGCCCATAGTCCACCACCACAAGGCCGATTTGCAGTAGCACCAGCAGGACGATGGGCGAGAGATCGAACCCCCCAACCAACGGCACGCGTCGCCGGATCGGCCGGAGCCAGGGGCTGACGATGGCATCGAGGATGTCGCCAACGAAAGAGTCAGCACGCACCCATGAGAGCACCGCGTTCGCGATCACGACCCAGAGTGCCACTGTCAAAGCAGCGGTGAGCAAACCGAACACCGCGCCGGACAGCCACTCCGGGATGGCGCCCCGCATGATCGTAAGCCGCATCGAAAGAAGATCGAAAAGCAGGCCATGAATCAGTTCTATGACAAACGCGGCAGCCAAGCTGGCCCAGTCGAAGCCGCCGCTGCCTGGAAGAATTCTGCGCAAGGGCTTGACCGCCCAATCCGTGACCGCGCAGACGAACTGGCCGACCGAATTGCGAAAGGGCGCGCGCACGAGTTGCATCTGGAAGCGCAACAGCGCCGCCGGCACCAGCACCCAGTAAATTGCGCGCAATACGATGCTGAGAATTTCAACGTACACGCAAGCGTCCGTCCGTCATATAAAAAATCCGCGAGTCCCGATGCATCGACTCGCGGATTGTAAGGCCCGGAACGCCAAAGGGTTCCGGGAATTTGCTTGAGGCTTAGGGGCGGCTTCCGGTAGGGAAAGGCCATGCCGCAGCTGGGTTGAGCGCGGGACGTGCGCCCGGCGCAGCCGCCACTGAAGGCTTGGATGCAGCCGCCGGCTTCGCAGCAGGCTTTGCCGCAGCAGGCTTTTCTTTTGCCGGCTTCTTGGCGGCTTTCTTTGCCGCTTTCTTCGCAGGCTTTTTCGCCGCTTTCTTCGCAGGCTTTTTCGCCGCGGCCTTCTTCGCCGCCGGCTTCTTTGCAGCCTTCTTCGCTGCCGGCTTCTTCGCCACTTTCTTGGCTGTCGGTTTCTTAGCTGCCTTCTTCACCGCCGGTTTTTTGGCGGCGGGCTTTTTCGCTGCTGGTTTCTTTGCAGTTGCCATGATGCATCTCCTTCATGAAGTGTCAAAAAAACTACCAACTAAAAAACCCGTCTGTACAAGCCCGGATTATTCATCGGCGCAAGCCTGGTCGACCGGCTTGCGCTAATGAATGCCGCACACGCGACGACGGCCCCCAGCTGTGCCGCTTCGCGACCCCCAAAAAAAAAGCCGGAGCGCATCAAAGCGACCGGCGTTTTTTCTGGAGGTGATGAGGTTGCCGGCCCCGCGTCGGCGGCTCGAGGGGGCGAACCCCCCAAGCAAGCCCGCGGGCGCCTGTGCCTTCACCGCATCAAAATTGATTTGCCTAGTTCCTTGCATTCAGTGCCCGGCCACGCTGTCGTGGAATCGAAGCCTTTGTTCGTTTCAGTCCCAGCTCAGCGCCCCGCCGGTCTGATATTCGATGACGCGTGTCTCGAAGAAATTTCTTTCCTTCTTGAGATCGATCATCTCGCTCATCCACGGGAAAGGATTGTCCTCGTTACTAAACAAGGGGTCAATACCTATTTGCTGACAACGGCGATTCGCGATGAATCTGAGGTAGCCCTTGAACATCGGCGCGTTCAACCCGAGTACGCCACGCGGCATGGTGTCCTCCGCGTAACGGTATTCGAGTTCGACAGCCTGCTTGAACAACTCACGGATCTCCTCCCGGAAGGCCGGGGTCCACAGGTGCGGATTTTCCATCTTCAACTGGTTGACCAGATCGATGCCGAAGTTGCAATGCATCGACTCGTCGCGCAGGATGTACTGGTACTGCTCCGCGGCTCCGGTCATCTTGTTCTGCCGCCCCATCGCCAGGATCTGCGTAAAGCCGACATAGAAGAACAGACCCTCCATCATGCAGGAGAAGACGATCAGGCTCTTCAGGAGCTTCTGGTCGTTCTCCGGCGTTCCGGTGACGAAATTCTGGTCCGTCAGGGTCTCGATGAAAGGGATCAAGAACACGTCCTTCGCACGAATCGATTCGACCTCGTTATAGGCGTTGAAGATCTCGCTCTCGTCAAGCCCGAGGGACTCGACGATGTACTGGTACGCATGGGTGTGAATGGCCTCTTCGAAGGCCTGTCTCAGCAGGTATTGGCGGCACTCGGGGGCCGTGATGTGCCGATAGGTGCCCAGCACGATATTGTTGGCCGCGAGGCTGTCGGCGGTGACGAAAAATCCGAGGTTGCGCTTGATGATGCGGCGCTCGTCGTCGGTCAACCCCTTAGGATCCTTCCACAGCGCGATGTCCCGGTTCATGTTGATTTCCTGCGGCATCCAGTGATTGGCGCAGGAATCCAGATACTTCTGCCATGCCCACTTGTACTTGAAAGGCACGAGCTGATTGACATCGGTCTGCCCGTTGATGATGCGCTTGTCGGCCACGTTGACGCGGCGCAATGCCGCTGGGGCCTCCGCCTGCTTGGCGGCCAGCGGCATTCCGGTCAAGGGGCGGGCCGGCGGCATGGCGCCCGCAAGCCGCTGGGCATCGGCGACGCTCTGCAACCCCAGCATCGCCCCCGGTGCCATACCGCGCCCGGCCGGAACATCATCCTCGAAAGTCAGCATTCATCCATCTCCATTGTGTTGCACGATTGTGTTGCGTGACGATCGGGCCTACTGACAGGCTTCACATTCATCGAACCCGGGATCGCCGGGCCGCAGCATGCAGGCCTGTCCGACCACCTCGGGCTCAGCGCCCGCCATCGCCGACACCGACGACGCGGCATGGCCGGCCGTGCCGCCGTCGGAAGGCACGGCGTTCAACTGGCCTGCCTTCACTGTGGACTTCTCTGCGTTGGTGGCGCCCAGGGTGCGCAGATAGTAGGTGGTCTTCAAACCGCGCAGCCAGGCCAGCTTGTAGGTGTCGTCGAGCTTCTTGCCTGAGGCACCTGCCATGTAAATGTTCAGGGATTGGGCCTGGTCGATCCACTTCTGGCGGCGCGCCGCGGCCTCGACGATCCACTTCGAATCGACCTCGAATGCAGTCGCGTAGAGGCTGCGGATCTCAGGCGGCACCCGGTCGATCTTGGCCAGTGATCCGTCGAAATACTTGAGGTCGGCGATCATGACAGCATCCCACAGCCCGAGGCGCTTGAGGTCGCGCACCAGATACTCGTTGACGACCGTAAATTCGCCGGACAGATTGGACTTGACGAACACGTTCTGGAACGTCGGTTCGATGCAGGCCGAAACGCCGATGATGTTGGAGATGGTCGCCGTCGGCGCGATGGCAACGCAGTTCGAGTTGCGCATGCCATGCTCGCGAATGCGGGCACGCAGAGTGTCCCAATCGAGCGTGGACGATTCGTCGACATCAACGTAGCCACCCCGCTCCGCGCGCAGCAGCCTGATCGTATCCGGCGGCAGGATGTCCCGATCCCACAAGGAGCCCTTGTAGGAGATGTACCGGCCGCGCTCGGCGGCAAGATCGGTCGACGCCATGTAGGCGTAGTAGCAGACCGCTTCCATGGACTGGTCGGCGAATTCGACGGCCTCCTGCGACGCATAGGGAATGCGCAGTTCATGCAGGCAATCCTGGAAGGCCATGATGCCCAATCCGACGGGGCGATGCTTCAGGTTGGAATTGCGCGCCTTCGCAACGGCGTAGTAGTTGATGTCGATGACGTTGTCGAGCATGCGCATCGCCGTGCCGACCGTCCGCTTGAGCTTGGCATGGTCGATCTTGCCGTCCTTGAGATGTGCGCGCAAGTTCACAGAACCTAAATTGCACACCGCTATTTCACTCTCGTTTGTGTTGAGCGTGATCTCGGTACAAAGGTTCGACGAATGCACGACACCGACATGCTGCTGCGGCGAACGGATGTTGCAGGCATCCTTCCAAGTGAACCAAGGATGGCCGGTCTCGAACAGCATGGACAGCATCTTGCGCCAGATCGAGACCGCCGGCACCTTCTTGAAGAGCTTGAGTTCGCCGCGCGCGGCTTTTTCCTCGTAAGCCACGTAGGCGCGTTCAAAATCCTTGCCGAACTTGTCGTGCAAATCGATGCAGTCGGAGGGCGAAAACAGTGTCCACTCGCCGTTCTCCATCACGCGCTTCATGAACAGGTCGGGAATCCAGTTGGCCGTGTTCATGTCATGCGTGCGGCGCCTGTCATCGCCGGTGTTCTTGCGCAGCTCCAGGAACTCCTCGATGTCCAGATGCCAGGTTTCGAGATAGGCGCAAACCGCGCCCTTGCGCTTGCCGCCCTGATTGACCGCAACCGCAGTGTCGTTGACCACCTTGAGAAAAGGCACCACACCCTGCGACTTACCGTTGGTGCCCTTGATGTAGCTGCCCAGCGCCCGCACCGGGGTCCAGTCGTTGCCGAGGCCGCCGGCGAACTTGGAAAGCAGTGCGTTTTCCTTGATCGCCTCATAGATGCCGTCCAGATCATCGGCCACCGTGGTGAGATAGCAGGACGAAAGCTGCGAACGCAGGGTTCCGGCATTGAAAAGCGTCGGCGTGGACGACATGAAATCGAAACGCGAGAGCACTTCATAGAACTCGATCGCGCGCGCCTCGCGCTCGACCTCGTTCAACGCCAGCCCCATGGCGACACGCATGAAGAACGCCTGTGGCAACTCGATGCGCCGCTCGTCCTGATGCAGGAAATAGCGGTCGTACAGTGTCTGCAGGCCGAGATACTCGAACTGGAAGTCGCGGCGGCCGACCAGCGCGGCGCCGAGACGCTTCAGGTCGAACTGGGCGAGCCGCTCGTCGAGAAGCTCGGCCGCGATGCCGCCCTTGATGAAGCTGGGGAAGTAGTCGGCATAGCGCGACTCCATCTCGGCCTGCGACAGCTCCTCGCCGATGACTTCGTGGCGGATGTCGTTGAGCAGCAGCCTGGCGGTGACGTACCCATAGGCAGGATCGCTTTCGATCAGCGTACGAGCCGAGAGGATCAGCGCCTTGCGGACCTCTCCCTGCGGAACACCGTCGTAGAGGTTCTTGAGCGACGACTCGAGGATCAGATCGGGGCGCGTCTCCGGCAAAGCCTCGCACGCCGACTCGAGCAGAGCCTTGAGCCGCGCGACGTCGAGCGGCACCCGGTTGCCGGCATCATCGACAATCATCATGCCTGGCGGCTGGGTGACGGGCGAAGCACGCTCCTTCGAACGGGCGCGTTCGGCCGCCCGCTTCTCGCGATACAGCACGTAGGCGCGCGCCACCTCATGTTCGCCTGAGCGCATCAGCGAAAGCTCGACCTGGTCCTGCACGTCCTCTATGTGAAAGGTGCCGCCAGCCGGCTGGCGGCGAACCAGCGCTCCGACCACGGCCTCGGTAAGGGTAGCGACGACCTCGCGGATCCGCGCTGAGGCGGCACCCTGTCCTCCGCTGATCGCAAGAAAGGCCTTCGTCATCGCGACCGTGATCTTCGAAGGCTCGAACGGCACCACCGCGCCGTTGCGCCGGATGATCCGGTACTGCGCTTGCAGCATTGCCGCGTCAAGCGGCGCGCTTGACCCCGATTCGCCGCGAATGATCATCGCCGCGTCCGCCATGGTGGCGTCGCCCATATGAACAGACTGCATTGGCCAAGTCTCCAGAACTTATTGTTTACGTACGTCGCCCCGCGAGCGGCAGGGTGCGCGGGCAGCCAGAGCGGCACGGCCCGGGGCCCCTGCACCAAACGGGAACGCTCACCCCTTGTTCACGCGAGCACCGCCCGGACAACCACCCCCGCTCGCTTTTTATAAGTGCCAATGGAGGCGATCCGGCTGCGAATTACGCGGCATATTCCGCCGATGGCACCGATGTGCCTCCACGTACACCCAACACCCCCTGTGAACGTGCTGCGCACCGCCCGCAGACGACACACAAGCATCGCGCACCCACCCCAACATCACACAAGACTCACAAGAAAATCACACTAGCAGCACACAACCACATCGCGCAACCACAATATATGGTGTAGCCCTTACCGACAAGGACAAAGTCTAGTATGGTTTTAGGACACGCGCAAGGGGTTTCACCCTGGCGGCGCGGGATCAAGCCTGCGCAGCGCGTGCCCTACGTCGTCGAGTCCGCTCTCCGACAGGAGCCTGGCCCAGTCAAAGTACGGTCCGGGGTCGGTCTTGCGGCCAGGCGCGATTTCGGAGTGTCCGGCGACACCCGAAATGGCCGGATAGGCGGCACGCAATCGGCGCAGCAGTCGGGCGAGGCGCGCATACTGGCGGGCGGTAAACCTGGTCGCGTCACTGCCTTCGACCTCAATGCCGATCGAAAAGTCGTTGCAGTCCGATCTGCCGCGCCACGAAGACGCGCCCGCATGCCAGGCACGATCATCGCAGGAGACGAACTGCAGCAGGGCCCCGTTGCGCCGTACCAGGAAGTGCGCGGACACGCGCAGTCCGATCAACTGCGTGAAATAGGGATGTGCGCCGGGGTCGAGCGTGTTGGTGAACAGCCTCTCGATGGCGTCGCCGCGAAACACGCCCGGCGGAAGGCTGATGTTGTGGATCACCACCAGTTCGACGCACGTGCCGGGCGGCCGCCGGTTGAAGTTCGGCGAAGCGACCGCCCTAGCCGGGCGGTACCAGCCACCCCGCCACCGCCCGGGCGCAGCGGCCTCGCCAGACCCGTCAGTCGCCAATATTGAGCCTCTGCAAACGATACCGGAGGGAGCGGAACGTCACGCCCAGGAGCTTGGCCGCCGCCGTGCGATTGTTGCCCGTCGCGTTCAGTGCCGCAAGAATGGCTTCGCGCTCCGCGTGGTCGAGATGGGCCTGCAGGGACATCACCCCCATCCAGCCAGCAGCCCCCGCTGCCATACCGCCCGAGTCGACTGCCTCGCCCTGGGCGGGCATCAGGCGCAGGTCGCCGGCGTCGATTTGATCGCCGTCGGCCAGCGCCATGGCGCGTTCGAGCAGATTTTCGAGTTCGCGCACATTGCCGGGATAATCATAGGCCTTCAACTGTTCGAGCGCCGCCGCGGTCAGGGTCGCGGGGCGGCCGTTCTGCTCCACCAGGCGCTCCAGTATGGTCTGCGCGAGCGCCGGGATGTCCTCGCGGTATTCGCGCAAGGCTGGCATCTTGATGTCGATCACATCAATCCGGTACAGCAGATCCTGACGAAACTTACCCGCCGTCACCAGCGCGCCTAGGTTCTGGTGCGTCGCGCTCACCAGCCGCACGTCGACAGCTTCCTCGACGGTGCTGCCGACGCGGCGCGCTTGCTTTTCCTGTATGACGCGCAAAAGCTTGACCTGCATCGAAAGCGGCAGGTCGGCGACTTCATCGAGGAAAAGCGTGCCGCCGCGGGCGGCCTGGAAAAAGCCGTCGCGATCCTCTTCGGCGCCGGTGAATGCGCCTTTGCGATAGCCGAAAAACTCGCTTTCCATCAGATTTTCGGGAATGGCGCCGCAGTTGACGGCGACAAAGGCACCGCCGCGGCCGCTCAATTCGTGGATGCGCCGCGCAGCAAGCTCCTTACCGCTCCCCGACTCCCCCGTCAGATGCACCGGCGCCATATTGCGGGCGACCCGGTCGATCATGGCGCGGGCGTCGGCGATCGCGGGCGAATCGCCGACCAGACTGCGCGCCGCGACCCGCGGCTTCGCGGCACCCGCCTTCACCGGCACATCCACTGCGGAACGCACCAGAGCGCGCAGTTGCTCAAGGGCGACGGGCTTGGACAGGTAATCGAATGCGCCGGCCTTCAGGGCGGCCACCGCGTTATCGGTGCTGCCGTGCGCGGTGATGACCGCCACCGGGGTGTCGATGGCGCTTTCGCAAATATGCCTGACCAGATCCAGGCCGACGCCGTCCGCCATGCGCATATCGGTCAGGCACAGGTCGTAGGACTGCTGTGCCAGCATGGCCCGCGCCTCCGCAACACTGCCCGCCTGGTCGACGTCCAGCCCCATGCGCACCAGGGTCAAGTCGAGGAGCTCGCGAATATCGGCTTCGTCGTCGACCACAAGGACCCGGGGCACGGCGTTTCTGCGGACCGGCCGCCGCGCCGTGGCTGGCGCATCACGCTGGGTAGCCATGTGCCTCCATGATCAGCCTGAAATTCGCGCCCCGCGTAGACACGCCGGCCAAACCGCCTTCGCCGGGCGCCAGAAATTCGAGGGACGCGCGATTGGCCTCGGCCAACTCGCGGGCGATGTACAACCCGAGTCCGGTGCCGCGCGGATCGGTGGTGAAAAATGGCTCGAACAGTTTGCTGGCATGCTCCTCGGCTACGCCGTCGCCGTCGTCCATCACATACAGGGCAACCTGCTGGTCGGCCGTCGCGGCATCATGCACGCGTATCGACCCGTGCTGCATGCGCGAATGGCGCCACGCGTTGCCCAGCAGGTTCCAGAGAATGCGGTGCAGGTGGTTCCGGTCGAATTGCACCCGCAGCCCCGCGCGGATGCGCAGGTCGAAGACATGCGGCGCGAGGCCCTCGGTCTGGCAGATTTGGTCAATCACGCCGCGCGCGAAGCCCTCCAGTTCCAGCGGTTCGGGCTCGGCACGGTCGCGTCGGTTGAGCTGCAGCACCTCCTGCACGATCCGCTCCAGGCGGGCGGCGTTGTCGCCAATGATGCGGGTCAGCCGCGCGAAGTCCGGTTTGCCACCGGCTTCCTCGGCCAGCAACTGCGACGCATGGCCGATGGCCGACAACGGATTGCGGATCTCGTGTGCGATGTTTGCCGTCAGGCGCCCCAGCGCCGCCAGCTTCACTTGCTGCGCCTGAACCTGCAGCTTGCGCGCATCCTCGAGAAAAATCAGCAATTCGCCCCCCGACTCGTCGGCCGCGATCAGCAGTCGCGCGTTGACGCCCTGACCAGAGATCTGGAACTGCACCCGGTTTGCGCCCTCTCCCGCGCGCCAGCGCCGCGCGGTATTGTCAAGTGCAGGCGCAAGATCGGCAAGTCGCTGGCCGTGCACGCCCGTGCGGCCCAGCAGTCGCTCGGCCTCCGGATTGGCCAGGCGCACCGCGCCCCCGGCATCGACCACCAGGACGCCGCTCGGCATGTCGCGGATCACCAGGCGATTGATCTCGATCTGGTTGCGCAGGTCCTCGGAACGCTGTCGCACCAGGGTTTCGTTGGCAATCAGGCGCTTCGCCAGCCGGTTCGTGATGAGCGCCACGGCGAAGCAGCTGCCGGCGAGCAGGCCGACCGGCAAGTAGTCCGTCCAGCCGATTTCGTATTGCAGCACCCAGTACGTGTTCTCGGCAAACAGGGCGAAGGTCGCCAACGAGGCGTAGAAGAGGGACATGCGTCCGCGCGTTACCGATGCTGCGGCAGCCAGCGGCATCAGAAGGAGTATCCCCAGCCCGGAGCGAATGCCGCCGCTGGCGTGCAGCAAGAGGGTAACGATGACCACGTCGCACACCGCGTGGATCGCGAGGTGAACCGGAAACAGGGTTCGCAGGCGCCTGAGCGCCCATGCGAAGGCGATCGACAGCGCCAGGTAGCCGATGCACACCCTGTAGAAAAGCGCAGGATCGGTCGCGCCGAAAACCCGGCTTTCCCCATACAGGCCGATGGCGACCAGAAGGACGCTTGCCAACACCAGGCGGGAGAGGTTGAAGTACCTCAGTGATTTCCAGAAGGCGTCCGGAACCGTTTGCAGGTCCTGCCTGCGCGCCAACAGCGGTGCGATCGACGCCGCGTTCACGAGGCGCGCTTGCCTGCGCTTCTGTGGGCAGGGGTGCAAAACACCTCGCCCTGCGCGTCCAGCGAAGCCTCGCCCGCGGGCAGATGGACGCCGCAATTGGCGCAGCGAACCATGCGCTCGACCTGCGGGCGGGCCGACGCCTGGTCGCGGGCGCGCGCGGCCCGGCTTTCGGCGCCCGCCTTGTACCGGAACCAGAGCAGCGCCGCTATGACGGCAAGGGCAAGAAGGGCGAGTTTGCCCATCAGCAGGCGCCAGCCGGCAGCGCCGCGGGTGCGGCATGCTCCCGCGCGGAAGGAGAGTCGCGCCGCGTGGTCATATTCTGCCCAGGACTACTTCGAGGACGAAGCGCGTCCCGATGTAGGCCAGCACCAGCATGGCGAACCCGGCGAAGGTGCCGTTGAGCGCGGCGCGGCCGCGCCAGCCGTAGGCGTAGCGCCCGAGCAGCAACACCGCGAAGATCAGCCACGCGATCAAACCGAACACGGTCTTGTGGTCGAAGCGCAGCGCGCGGCCGAAGATTTCTTCCGAAAAGATCGCGCCGGAGGCCAGGGTGAGGGTAAGCAGCAGAAAGCCCGCGCCGAGCATCTGGAACAGCAGGCGCTCCATGGTCAGGAGAGGCGGCAGGCCCGCCAGGGGTGGGCGGCGCCCCGGCGACTGCAGACGACGTTCCATGATGGCCATCAGGATAGCGTGTACCGCCGCGATCGCGATGAAGGCATATGCGCCCATGGCGATGGCGACGTGGGCGAGAAAGGCGCCCGAATTGGCCTGCAGGGTCATCTCGGCGCCGCTGAAAAATGCCGGCATCAAAACGCACAGGGCAGCGGGCGGCAGAACTAGCGCAGGCATGCCTTCAAGGGGGTAGATAAGGCTCTCGAACCCGTAGAACACCAGGGCGAGCAGCGCCATCATCGACATGGCGTGGGCGAAACCGAAGCGAAAGCCATCGCCGCCGAGGACGTCGCGGAACAGCAGAAAGGCATGCAGGGCCACCAGCACCGCGAGCACACCGCGTTCCCACTGGCGCGGTTGCGCCCCGCCGCCGGCAGGCACGGACCAGACCTGCCAGCGACTGCGCCAGAAATGCAAGGCGAGCACTCCATAGCTCGAGGCGCAAAACACGTGGAGTAGAATCTTCAACATGAAATGATTGTAGTGCAACCTGCTTGCGCCACGCCCCGGAATGCCATGCTAGAAAACCTTACCAGCCGTCTTTCGCGGGTCGTCAAAACCCTGCGCGGAGAGGCCCGGCTCACCGAATCCAACATGGCCGACATGCTGCGCGAGGTGCGCATGGCCCTGCTGGAGGCGGACGTCGCGCTGCCTGTCGTCCGCGACCTGATCGGCAGGATCAAGGAAAAGGCGCAGGGTGCCGAGGTGATCGGCAGTCTGACACCGGGCCAGGCACTGGTCGGTGTGGTCAATCGCGAACTCGCCGACATCATGGGCGGAAGCGCGAGCGAATTGAACTTCGCGACCACCCCGCCGGCGGTGATTCTTCTTGCCGGTCTGCAGGGCGCGGGCAAGACCACCACGGCCGGCAAGCTGGCGAAATACATCCGCGAGCACCACAAGAAGAAGGTGCTGACCGTCTCGGCCGACGTCTACCGCCCAGCCGCCATAAAGCAGCTCGAGACCGTCACCGCGCAGGCGGGGGCCGATTTCTTCCCTTCCAGCGCCGACCAGAAGCCCGTCGATATCGCCCGCGACGCGATCAACTGGGCGAAAACCCACTATCACGATGTCCTCATCCTGGACACCGCCGGCCGCCTGGGCATCGACGCGGCGATGATGGAGGAGATTCGCGCCCTGCATGCCGCAGCCAACCCGATCGAAACCCTGTTTGTCGTCGACGCCATGCTGGGCCAGGACGCGGTGAATACCGCGAAAGCCTTCCATGACGCCCTGCCGTTGTCCGGCATCGTCCTGACCAAGCTCGACGGCGATTCCCGTGGCGGCGCGGCTCTCTCGGTCCGCCACATCACCGGCGCGCCCATCAAGTTCTCGGGCATCGGGGAAAAACTGTCCGGCCTGGAAGTCTTTCACCCGGAGCGCATGGCCGGCCGGATCCTTGGCATGGGCGACATCCTCTCCCTGGTGGAAGAGGCCCAGAAGGGCATGGACCTCGATGCCGCCAAGAAGGTAGCTGACAAGTTCCGCTCCGGGGAGGGGTTCGATCTCGAGGACTTCAAGTCACAGATCGGACAGATGCGCAGCATGGGGGGTCTGGCCGGCCTCATGGACAAGCTTCCCGCCCAGTTGTCCCAGGCAGCCCAGGGCGCGGACATGGGCCGGGCCGAGCGCGACGTGCGGCGCATGGAAGGCATCATCAACGCGATGACGCCGGGCGAGCGCAAACACCCGGACCTGATCAAGGCCAAGCGCAAGCAGCGCATCGCCAAGGGCGCCGGTGTTCAGGTGCAGGAGGTCAACCGACTGCTCAAGCAGTTCGAGCAGATGCAGGCGATGATGAAACAGATGAAAAAAGGCGGTATCGCCAAGATGATGCGCGGCATGGGCCGTTTCATGGGCGGCGGCATGCCCGGCATGCGCTAGCGCCAGCCCGCGGCCGCGAGCGGTAATCAGGCGGCAACGCGCAGTTCGTTGCGCACCGCCTTGATTCCGGGTACCCGCCAGGCGACCCGCTCGCAGCGGGTCTTCAAATCGACCGATCCCACCACCCCCGACAGGGTGACCACTCCTTCCTCGGCGCCGACATTCAGTTTGAGGTCGCGGGTCGGCGGGTGAAGCTTGAGCAAGGCGCGCACATGCGCCGCAATCGACAGACTAACCAGGCGCATGCGCGATTCGCACGTCTCGATGAAGCGCTTGTCTCGCGTGTAGTCGATGACGCACTGTGCGCACTCGCCGGGCGGCAATTCGCTGGTATCGAGCACGAGATCGTAGAGGTCCGGGTCGCGATAGTCCACATCGAAGTGGCGTCGCATCACCGCGGCGTGCGCCTCGTCGAACAGGCGGATTTCCTCGCGGATACGCTCCTCGTCGTCCGCGCGTGCCGTGCGCATCAGGTTGCGTACGCGGGTCTCGAAGGGCGCCGTGATGCGCACCCGCACCACATGCGGAACCTCGCGCAGCAACGCGACCGCGCCCCATCCGCGCAGAACGACGTTCTCGGGGATCGAGGCGATATCCAGGATCTCGGTCGCCGAGAGCATCGTGGGCAAGGTATCCTCAATGGTGAGCGGTTTCGCGACATCATCGCCCTGACCGAGCAGCCTGACCACATGGCTCTTGCGAATCCGGTTCCGGTCGCCCAGATGATCGATGATCTCGTAGTGGACCACGACCGCGTCCAGCCCGGCGGCGACGCCATGGGCAACCTCCAGGCCCTGGCTGCCCATTTCCCGCCCCATCGCAACAATGGTCATCGAACACCCTGCCCTGACAGAAGATGGATGAAACGCCGCGTGGCGTTGTCTTTTCCGGACGTTGCATATTATGCCCAAGGCCCGGCCGCTTGCGCACCCTGCGCCCCCGAGCGGTTGAATTCGGTCCCGCAGCGCGACCTCTGCCTGGCGCACCCCGGACCGCACAGGGTCCCCGCGCGTGCGGGCCGGTCGGCGAAACTCGTTTGCATCGTTCACCCACCCGGCTACAATCTTGGTCTTCGCGACGCCGATTCCGGACTTCTGCCAGTCAAGCGCCGCTATAACTTGTCACTCGAGACCACGGCTTTCAAACCCACTCACCCGCCACGCAGTGGCGCAATTCAGGAGAAACGGCAATGACAATCAAGGTTGGCGATACGCTACCCGCAGGCACACTCGCGGAGTTCATCGAGGTCGAGGGCAATGGCTGCTCGGTGGGACCGAATACTTTCAAGGTGGAAGATCTGGTCAAAGGCAAGAAGATCGCGATCTTCGGACTGCCCGGCGCCTTTACCCCGACCTGCTCGGCCAAGCATGTTCCCGGCTATCTGGCCCACTACGAGGCGCTCAGGGCCAAGGGCATTGACGAAATCTGGTGCATTTCGGTCAACGATGCCTTCGTCATGGGTGCATGGGGCCGCGATCAGAAGGCCGGCGGCAAGGTGCGCATGATGGCTGACGGAAGCGGCGCCTACACGACCGCCCTGGGCCTGACCCTGGACCTCACCGCGCGCGGCATGGGTGTGCGCTCGGACCGCTACTCGATGCTGGTAGTCGATGGCGTGGTCAAGTCCCTGAACCGCGAGGCGCCCGGCAAGTTCGAGGTGAGCACCGCGGAAACGATGCTCTCGCAGGCCTGACCTGCCGGACCGCGTCGCGGGTGGCTATGGTCACCCGCCGCCGCGGTCTCAGCAAGATGCTCAAGCAGCGTACGCTCAAGCAGGCCGTTACCGCCACTGGCGTCGGTTTGCACACCGGGGAAAAGGTGCGGCTGACGCTCCGGCCGGCGCCGCCCAATACGGGCATCGTCTTCGAGCGTACCGATCTTGCTCCGCCGATACGCATTCTTGCCCGACCCGAGGCGGTGCGCGATACCCGGATGTCGTCCTGTCTCATCGCCGACGGGCCCGCCGGCGAGGTGCGCATCTCTACGGTAGAGCATCTGCTGTCGGCGATGGCGGGGCTCGGTCTCGACAACGCCTGTGTCGAAGTGACTGCGCCGGAGATCCCCATCCTGGACGGCAGCGCGGCGCCTTTCGTGTACCTGCTGCAATCGGCCGGTCTGGTGGAACAGAATCAGGCCAAGAAGTTCGCGCGCGTCCTGAAAACAGTCGAGGTCCGCGAAGGCGAAGGCAAGAACTCGCGCTGGGTGAAACTCGAACCGTTCAACGGTTTCAAGCTTGAATTCAGCATCGACTTCAATCACCCTGCGGTGGACCAGACCGGGCAATTCGCCACGGTCGACCTCGGGCAAACGCCCTATACCAAGGAAGTGGCTCGCGCGCGCACGTTCGGCTTCATGCAGGATGTCGAAACGCTGCGGTCCAACGGGCTGGCGCTGGGCGGCAGCATGGATAACGCCATCGTGATGGACGAGTTCAGGGTGCTCAACAGCGACGGATTGCGCTATGCGGACGAGTTCGTCAAGCACAAGATCCTCGATGCGATCGGCGATCTGTATGTATTCGGCTATCCGCTGATAGGCGCCTATTCGGCGCACAAGGCCGGCCACGCCTTGAATAATCGCCTCCTGCGTGCCCTTTTGGCAGATCGCTCAGCCTGGAAACTTGTCAGTTTCGACAAGGAAGCGGATAGCCCGCTGTTCGCTCGCCCGCCACTGACTACCCCCCTATCGGCCGCCTGGTGATCTTTCTGTCACGCCACTCGCACCGCGGCGCGCCCCCCTTGCCATGCTGATTGCCCGCTGGCTCATGCTGCTCGCCGGACTGGGCATCTGCGTGAGCGTAGCCCTCTACTTGTGGACCGGCAATCCCGGCTATTGGCGTCTGGCGCGACGCCTGCTGACGGCGACAGCCGCAGCCGCCATCCTGTTTTTTGCAGTGCTGATGCTCGAAAGGCTTGCCGTTTAAGTCTAAGAGAGATTGTTAGCGCTCACTGACGCGATTTTACGTTTTTTTGCGTTTAGGCCTCGGCGCGGGCCATGTACGCCAACGCTTTCGGAACGCTCTCTCGAAAACCCTTGTGCCGCAACGCTTTGTCCATCATTGAACTTGGACCTGTATTGCGTTAACCTGCCACCCCCTCGAAAGATAAAGAGACATCAATCGGGGGGCGATTTGTTTGATTTTCGCGGCAGCAGCGCTGTTCTGGGCGGCAACGATCACAATGCCGTTCCTGAAGTTGGCGACCTGGCAAGCATGAGAAATGCCTGCGGGTGCGACTTCCCGAAAAATCTGCCGCATTTCGATCAGCAGTCCCGCCCGGTCTGCCAGTGCCGCAAGGCTTTCACTCTTTGCAATGAATGCCTGCGGTAACTGCTGGTCGGGATCGGATCTCACGGTCTGCCTTGTTTGTGCGCCCGTGTTTTCCAGGTGAATGCCGTGGAGGTGGGTTGGGATGCATATTATTGTCTTTGCACATCGGTTGGCAACGCCGCGTTCGGTGACCCTGACAGCGCGTCATGTGATTTTCGCCTCGATTTTCGCGACCCTCGCCATCATCGCGGGTGCGGCTCTGCTCTACTACGTAAGCTTCAAGTATGCCGCTGCAATTCGCCTGCCGATCCTCGAGACGCTGGTGAAGAACCTGCAGGCGAGCGAAGCGCGGCGCAACGAGGAATTCCTGCGCCAGAACCTCAACGCGATGGCGGTCAAACTGGGCGAAATGCAGGCGCAACTGATGCGCCTCGATGCTTTGGGTGAACGCGTATCCGGGCTCGCAGGCGTCAAGCCACAGGAGTTCCGCACCTCGGACCCGCCGGGCCGTGGCGGTGCCATCGTCTCCCCGATGCGCGATTTATCGCTGGGTGAATTCGCGCGCGAACTGGAAATGCTGTCCCGCGGCCTCGAAAGCCGGGCGGATTTCCTCAATGTCGCGGAGTCGGAATTGTTCAATGCCAAGCTCAAGGCAAAACGCCTGCCGACGGCCCTGCCGGTCAACGCCGAATACAACGCCTCCGGCTTTGGCTATCGCATCGACCCCATCACCGGCCAGTCGGCGATGCACGAGGGTATCGACTTCATCACCCAGCCGGGCTCCCCGATCGTGGCAGCGGCAGGGGGCGTGGTCATCGCTGCAGAGTGGCACCATGCCTTCGGCAACATGATCGAGATCGACCATGGCGGCGAAATCGTCACGCGCTATGCGCACGCCTCGGTCATGAACGTGAAGCCAGGGGACATCGTCAAGCGCGGCCAGAAGATCGCTGAGGTCGGGTCGACCGGCCGGTCGACCGGCCCACACCTGCATTTCGAGGTCCGCTATCGGGGACTGGCACAGAACCCCGTGAAATTCCTCCAGGCTGCCCAGCCGGTCGCCGCGACCGCTGCGGTGGCGCAGCGCCAGACAGGGCCGAAAGTGGCTGCCGGCTCTCCGCGCTGACCAACAGAGCGCGCACGGAGCCGCTGACCCGCATGTTAAAATGCGAGGTTGAATCTTGTAGCTTCGCACTCGCTGTCAGATGGACTGCAGTCAGTGGCAGCCGGAACCTACGGGGCGAGCTTGCAGTACCCGCAACCATGGTTAAACCGGCAATGAGCGCCCCAACCCGGGCGTCCGCAATCCGCCTTTCATGTCCTGGCTCGCTTCAGGACGCCATCAACGGCGCGTAATCACGCCGCCAATTCGAATTCCCAATGGTCACCGGCATACTCAAGAAGATTTTCGGCAGCCGCAACGACAGGTTGTTGAAGGAATACTCGCGCAAGGTCGCGGCGATCAACCTCCTGGAACCTGAACTGGCCAAACTCGACGACGACGCACTGCGCGGACGTACCGAACAGCTGAGGAACCGCGTTCAGGCCGGCGCAAGCCTGGACGAAATCCTGCCTGAAGCGTTCGCCGTGGTACGCGAGGGCGGCAAGCGTGCGCTCGGCATGCGCCATTTCGATATGCAGATGGTCGGCGGCATGGCCTTGCACTACGGCAAGATCGCCGAAATGCGCACCGGGGAAGGCAAGACCCTGGTCGCCACCTTACCCGCCTACCTTAATGCGCTCGCCGGCAAAGGCGTACACGTCGTGACTGTCAACGACTACCTCGCCAAACGCGACGCGGAGTGGATGGGCAAGCTCTACAGCTTCCTCGGGCTCACCGTGGGAGTCAATCTGTCGGAGTCAGATACCCAGGAGAAGCAGGCCGCCTACGCCTGCGACATCACCTACGGCACCAACAACGAATTCGGTTTCGACTACCTGCGCGACAACCTCGAGCACGAGCGCGGCGGCCGCCGCCAGCGCCCCTTGCATTACGCGATCGTCGACGAAGTCGACTCGATCCTGATCGACGAGGCGCGCACGCCGCTTATCATTTCCGGCCAGGCCGACGACCACACCGAGTTGTACTACCGGATGAACGAGGTGGCGCCCCTGCTGACGCGCATGGCGACGGAACCCAAGGTAGACCAGCCGGAGCCCCCCGGGGACTTCTGGGTGGACGAGAAGGCGCATCAGGTGCACCTGTCCGAAAAGGGGTTCGAGCACGCCGAAGAGGTTCTTGCGCGCCTCAAGCTCCTGCCCGAGGGGGGCAGCCTGTACGAGCCGCAGCACATCGCGCTGATGCACCATCTGTACGCGGCGCTGCGCGCCCATCAGCTTTATCACAAGGACCAGCATTACGTCGTACAGAACGGCGAAGTCACCATCGTCGATGAATTCACCGGGCGCCTGATGAGCGGACGGCGCTGGTCGGACGGCCTGCATCAGGCCGTAGAGGCCAAGGAGAACGTGCAGATCCAGGCCGAGAACCAGACACTGGCATCGATCACCTTCCAGAACTACTTCCGCATGTACGGCAAGCTGGCGGGCATGACGGGTACTGCGGACACCGAAGCCTACGAGTTCCAGGAGATCTACGGCCTGGAAACGGTGATCATCCCCACGCACCGGCCGATGGTGCGCAAGGACCGTCTCGACCAGGTGTTTCGCACCACGCGCGAAAAATACAACGCCATCATCGCCGACATCACCGATTGCCAGCAGCGCGGGCAGCCGGTCCTGGTGGGAACGACCTCCATCGAGAGCTCGGAACTCCTGTCCGGCATGCTGGAGAAGCACAAGCTGCCGCATCAGGTTCTGAACGCCAAGCAGCACGCCCGCGAAGCCGAGATCGTCGCGCAGGCCGGTCGCCCGCGCATGATCACCATCGCCACCAACATGGCCGGCCGCGGTACCGACATCGTGCTGGGCGGAAACGTCGAAAAGCAGATCGACCTCGTCGAAGCCACCGAGAACCTATCCGAGGCGGACAAGGCCGAGCGCATCTCCAAACTGCGCGGCGAATGGGAGGCCCTGCATGCCGCGGTCCTCGCCGCCGGCGGCCTGCACATCATCGGCACCGAACGCCACGAGTCGCGCCGCGTCGACAATCAGCTGCGCGGCCGCGCAGGCCGGCAGGGGGATCCCGGATCGTCGCGCTTTTATCTTTCCCTCGAAGACCCGCTTCTGCGCATCTTCGCCGGCGACCGCGTCAAGGCAATCATGGACCGGCTCAACATGCCGGACGGGGAGGCCATCGAAGCGGGCATCGTGACACGCTCGATCGAGTCCGCCCAGCGCAAGGTGGAGGCGCGCAACTTCGATATCCGCAAGCAGCTGCTCGAATACGACGATGTGGCCAACGACCAGCGCAAGGTGGTCTACCAGCAACGCAATGAGCTGCTCGACTCGGACGACATCACGGAAACCATCGATCGACTGCGCGCCGGCGTATTCGCCCAGATCGTGCGCACGCACGTGCCCGCAGAGAGCGTCGAGGAACAATGGGATCTCGACGGGCTCAACGCCATCCTGCGTGACGACTGGGGCCTCGACGCGCCGGTGCACGAGTGGGCGGCGGCGGATTCCAATCTCAGCGGCGAGGACATTCTCGGCCGCGTTGCCGGAATCGCCACGCGCGCGTATCACGCCAAGGTCGAGACCGTCGGTCGTGAGAACTGGATGTCCTTCGAGCGCTCGGTCATGCTGCAGTCGATCGATCAGCACTGGCGCGAGCACCTGGCGGCGCTCGATCACCTGCGACAGGGTATCCACCTGCGCGGTTATGCGCAGAAGAACCCAAAGCAGGAATACAAGCGCGAGGCATTCGAGCTGTTCCAGGCCTTCCTCGAAAATGTGAAGCACGACGTCACGAAGACGCTGATGACCGTCAGGGTACGGTCGCGCGAAGAAGTCGAGGCGGCCGAAGCACAGGCCCGCAAGGAGGCGGAGGAAATGGAGGCGCGCATGCGGTTGCAGCACGCCCTCGCCAACGCTGAACCGACCGAACCTGCAGAAGCGCTTGCCCCTTTCAAACGGTTCACGCAGAAGGTAGGGCGTAACGATCCCTGCCCGTGCGGGTCCGGCAAGAAGTACAAGCAGTGCCACGGCAAGCTCGCCTGACACACGCCGTCGCGCATCAGCCCCCATCCCGTCTCCGACGCGACAGGAATCCGTCATGCCCGTGAACCTGAAAGTGCCCGAGGCAGCCGCACTGGCCGCCATTGCCGGCGTCGAACTGGCGGTCGTGGAGGCGGGAATCCGCAAGGCCAACCGCCGTGATGTCCTGCTCATGCGCCTCGCCGAAGGCTCGAGCGTCGCCGGCGTGTTCACGCGCAACCGCTTCTGCGCCGCCCCGGTAACGGTCTGTCGCGAGCACATCGCTGGGTCAGCCGGAATCCGCGCGATGGTCGTCAATACCGGAAACGCGAACGCCGGCACCGGCGAAACCGGCCTTGCCGACGCACGCGCAACCTGCGCCGCCGTGGCCGCCCGCCTCGGCATCGATGCGGCGCAAGTACTGCCGTTCTCAACCGGCGTCATCATGGAAACCCTGCCGATGGATCGCCTGCTCAGAGGCGTCGAACAGGCGGCGCAGGCCCTCGGCAAGGCCAACTGGCTCGACGCCGCCCATGCCATCATGACCACCGACACCCTGCCCAAGGCGGCGTCGCGCACCCTCCGCATCGGCGGCCAGCCCGTCACCTTGACGGGCATCGCAAAAGGTGCCGGGATGATCCGTCCCAACATGGCCACCATGCTCGGCTTCATAGCAACAGACGCGCGCGTGTCCCCCCATGTCCTCAAGGCCATGGCAAGCCGCGCGGCCGATGCGTCATTCAACTCCATCACCATCGACGGTGACACCTCGACCAACGACTCGTTCGTGGTGGCTGCGACCGGACAGTCGGCTGCGCCGGCCATCACCGGCATCAACACGCCGGATGGCAAGACCTTCGCCCGCGCGCTCGATGAACTGGCGATCGAACTCGCCCAGGCGATCGTGCGCGACGGCGAAGGCGCCACTAAATTCATCACTGTGCGGGTCGAGGCCGGCGCCAGCATCGATGAATGCCGCAAGGTCGCGTATGCAATCGGCCATTCGCCGTTGGTGAAGACCGCCTTCTTCGCCTCCGACCCCAACCTCGGGCGCATTCTTGCGGCCGTCGGCTATGCCGGCATCGATGATCTCGACCAGGGTGCCATCGACCTGCATCTTGACGATGTTCTGGTAGTCAAGAACGGCGGCCGCCACCCTGCGTATCGCGAGGAAGACGGCCAGCGCATCATGAAACAGCAGGAGATCACCATCCGCGTCGTTCTCAATCGCGGCGCGGCGGCAGCGACGCTATGGACCTGCGACCTGTCCCACGACTACGTCTCCATCAACGCCGACTATCGCAGCTAGGCGCCGCGCAGGCGTCGACGCGACATCACACACCACCGTAGCGGCTCCGCACTTGCCGCAATGCCCATGAATGACCTAGCCAACCTGATCCAGCGCGCCCACCAGTTCATCGACAAGCTTGAAGCCGTCCTGCCGCCGGCGCCCCAGGCTACGCCGTGGGATGACGCGGTAGCCTTTCGCTGGCGCAAGACCAACGGGCGCGGCTGGCTGCAGCCCGTGCCGCGGCTGTCGCAGATCAAGCTGTCAAACCTGCAGGGGGTGGAGCGCCAGCGCAAGGCCATGGAGCAGAACACGCGGCAGTTCGTCGAAGGGCTGCCTGCCAACAACGTGCTCCTCACCGGCGCACGCGGTACCGGCAAGTCTTCACTGGTCAAGGCAATGCTGAACAAATACGCCGCTCGCGGGCTGCGCCTGATCGAGGTCGACAAGTCCGAACTGGTGGACCTGGGCGAAATCACCGACCTGATCGAAAAGCGGCCGGAACGCTTCATCATCTTTTGTGATGACCTGTCGTTCGACGAGGGCGATGCCAGCTACAAGTCCCTCAAGGTGGCGTTGGACGGCTCGGTGTCGGCGGCATCGGACAACAGCCTGATCTATGCGACATCGAATCGCCGCCACCTGCTGCCGGAGTACATGCACGAAAACCTCGAGTACAAGCATGTGGGAGAGGAGATCCATCCTGGCGAGTCGGCCGAGGAAAAGATATCCCTTTCCGAGCGATTCGGCATTTGGCTTTCGTTCTACCCCTTCGACCAGGACGAGTACATCGCCATCGTCGACCATTGGCTCGCGCATTTCGGCTGCACCCCGGGGGAAATCGAGGAAGCCCACACCGCGGCGCTGGCCTGGACCATAGAGCGCGGTTCGCGCTCGGGACGGGTGGCCTGGCAATTCGCGCGTGACCACGCGGGCAAACTGGGCAAACGAATCGAGACCCCGAAAGCTCGAGCGCCGCGCAAGTCCGCCCGCTGAACGCGGAGCGCGGCACCATATTCCGTGAACCGCCCAATCGTCGAAGTCGTGGCCGCCGTCCTGACCAGGCCTGACGGCAGCTATCTTCTCGCCGAACGGCCGGTGGGCAAGGCCTATGCGGGCTACTGGGAATTCCCGGGCGGGAAAATCGAACCGGGCGAAAGCCCCATACAGGCGATTTGCCGGGAAATCCGCGAGGAGCTCGGCCTGGAAATCATCCGTGCCGCGCCATGGCTGACCCGCCGTCACGACTATGAACATGCCGCGGTACGCCTGCGCTTTTTCCGCGTGACCGAATGGCGCGGCGAACCCGCCGGCCTGGATGGCCAGCGCTTCGCCTTCCAGATACCCGGTCAGGAAACCGTAGGCCCCATGCTCCCGGCCAACGGCCCGGTGCTCAAAGCGTTGGGACTGCCGATGATTTACGGCATTTCCTGCGCGGGCGCCATGGGCAGGGATACATTCCTCGCCCACCTGGACGCCGCGCTTTGCAGTGGCCTGCGCATGGTGCAACTGCGCGAGAAATCCATGGCATCGCACCAGTTGATCGATCTGGCCCGCGAGGTTGCGCGCCGCTGCCGTACGCACAACGCGCGCCTGCTGATCAACGGCGACTTCGAACTGGCCCGCGAGGTTCAAGCCGACGGCGTGCACCTACCGACCCATCAGTTGCGTACCTTGTCGGCGCGCCCTGACTTTCCCCTCGTCGCAGCCTCGACCCACGACGCGGCCGAACTCTCCCTCGCCGCTGCATTTGGATGCGACTTCGCCGTGCTCGGTCCGGTCAAGCCGACCGAATCGCACCCCGAGGCACCATGCCTGGGTTGGACTGCGTTCAAGGCATTGGCGAACGAAGCCTCCCTGCCGGTTTATGCCTTGGGCGGCCTGGTGCGGGATGATCTTGCGGCGGCGACCGAGCGCGGCGCACATGGTGTGGCCATGATGCGCGGCGCATGGATGGCCTGACCGGTGGCCTGTCAGCCTGACCCGGTGTCGGTGCCGGGGTCGGGCTCTTCACGTACTGGAACCCGATATTCCTCGTTCGCCCAGGCCCCGAGATCGATCAGACGGCAACGCTCCGAGCAAAACGGGCGAAATCTGCTTTCCGGCACCCACAAGACCTCGGCAGCGCATACGGGGCAGGCAACACGGGCGGGCATACGCGGCTAGAGGTTGCAGTAGGTGAGCTCGAAAGGCACGTTCATTTCAGACTGGCGCGGCCGACTGCCTCCCCAGGCGCCCACTCCATCGGCTACAGGTTCGGTGAAACGAATCATTAGCGCATACTTGTTGGCGCTGATCTCAGGAATGCAGGCAGGTTCGTCTGCCAGCCTGACACGGATCAGCTGGGCCACGCGACCGGACAACATTTGCTGAAATTGGCCCAGCACCGCGACCTGCTCGGCAGACTTGCCGCTATCGCGCAGCAACCGCAGGACAATCGAGATGCCATCCCGTACCGGTAGCAGCGGCGCAAGCCAGGCACGCAGGTCGGCGAAACGGGCCGCCGGCGCGCGGTTGAGCCAATGATGGTAGGAAGGAAGATCGAATTCGCAGGCCCCTCCCGGGATGTTGATGCGGCTCTTGACGCTCATGAGCCACTCGTTTTCACGCAAGTGCTGGCCTGTCTTCATGGCATAGGAAGCTAGCGCAGAAAAGGTTTCGTCCGCTTCTTTCAGCACCGCGTCGAGAGCATCCTGGGCGACGTCCGGCGAACCGCGGAAAGTCGAAAGCACCTGGCGCTGGCGCTCGAGTTCCTGCATCAGATCGGACTTGAGGTCCGCCCTGCCCGCCACATCGATGATCTCGAAGATCGCCGCGAGCGCCGCATGATGGTCGAGCGGGTCTTCCCTGGCGGCAAAATGTGCCGTCCGCGTGAAAAGATCTTCGAGCCGCAGCAGGGTGCGAATACGCTCAGATAGCGGGTACTCGTAGGTGATCACCTGGGTTTGCTGGCTAACCATGCGCCGGAGCCGAATTCAAAAGATTGTGAAGCATGCTCCGGCAATTGACAATTGAAATCTCGGTCAGGCGACGTCGCCCCGCCGTTTGGCCGCCGCGAGAGCCAGGTAGCGCTGGTGCAGCGCGTCGACTTGTGGACCGAGCGCCGCTAAATCGCCGTCATTGTCCACCACGTCATCGGCTGATGCCCGGCGCTCTTCGCGCGAGGCCTGGGCCGCCATGATGCGGCGCACGGCCGCCTCGTCGAAGCGGTTGCGTGCCATCACCCGGGCGATCTGGGTAGCCTCCCGGCAGTCAGCCACAAGGATGCGATCGTAGCGCTCGCGCCAGTGCGCCGGATCGCCCTTTGCAGCCTCGACCAGCAAGGGAATCATCAGGATGCCGTACGGCGAGCGCACGCGCGCCAAGCGGCGCGCGGTTTCTGCCCGAATCAGGGGATGGAGGATGCGCTCCAGTTCGATTCGCGCCGCCGGGCGCTCGAAAACCAGGGTTCGCATCCGCTCACGGTCCATCGCCCCCCCTGCAGCAATGAACTCGTCACCAAAATGGCAGCGAATCGGCTCGATGCCGGCACCACCCGGTGCGGTCAAGGCATGCGCAATCGCGTCGGCGTCGATGACATTGACACCCTTGGCCGCAAACGCGGCCGCCACGGTGGATTTGCCGCTGCCGATGCCGCCGGTCAAACCAACCACGTACAGGCCGGGATTCGGCCCGCCCGGCGGCTTCGGTGCGTCCGTCACAGCAGGTCCAGATAGGCGCGCGTCAGCGCATCGCCGGCGAACAGGGCTGCCAGACCTGCGCCTGCCAAATAAGGCCCGAACGGCATGGGAACCTCGCGTCCGCGGCGCGCAAGGATGATGAGGATGACGCCGATGATGGCACCGACCACGGAAGAAAGCAGCACGATCAGGGGCAGCATCTGCCAGCCGAAAAATGCGCCCAGCGCGGCCAACAGCTTGAAATCGCCGTATCCCATGCCGATGCGGCCGGTAACCAGCCTGAACACCCAGTAGACCAGCCACAGGCTCATATAGCCTGCCATGGCGCCGATCACGGCCGACCGGAGATCAGTCATCGCGCCGAAGAGATTGAAGCCCAGCCCCAGCCATACAAGCGGAAGCGTGATCGCATCAGGGAGGAACTGGGTATCGAAATCGATGACAGCGAGAGCGATCAACGACCACGCGAGAACCAGACCGGCTGCTGACGCGAGGGAAAATCCAAAACGCCAGGCGATCGCGCCGGACAGCAAGGCTGTCGCCAGTTCGATGGCCGGATAACGCGCCGAGATAGGTGCGGCGCAGGCCGAGCAACGTCCGCGCAGCCAGAGGAAGCTCAGCACCGGGATGTTTTCCAGCGGCGTGATCTGATGCCCGCAATGGGGGCACGCGGAACGTGGCGCGACCAGACTGTAGCTGCCCTTCTGTCCGTCGCCCTCCCCAGCAAGCAGTTGCGCGGGCGCATCCCAGCCGCGCTCCCGGAACATGTCGGCGATCTCGGCGCTCCAGTCTCGCTCCATCATACGCGGCAAGCGATGGATGACAACGTTGAGAAAGCTGCCGACCGCGAGTCCCAGCACGGCCACCGAGGCGCAGTAGAGCGCAGCGTTGGACCGCAGGAGGTCAAGCATGGGCTTCAGGCAGCGGGAGTCTTTGCCACCCGGGCTGGGACGGCAGTTCGATCAGACCACCGCGCCAAGCTTGAAGATGGGCAAATACATGGCGATTACCATGCCCCCGATCAGCGTGCCCAGGACCACCATGATCATCGGCTCCATCAGGCTGGACAGCGCCTCCACGGCATCGTCAACCTCGGCCTCGAAGAAGTCCGCGACCTTGGAGAGCATCGAATCCAGCGCGCCGGATTCCTCGCCGATGGATACCATCTGTATCACCATGCTCGGAAATACCTGGGTGTTCTGCATGGCCACCGTCAGGCTGGTACCGGTGGCGACCTCGCCCTGGATCGCCTTGGTCGCCATGGCATAGACCTGGTTGCCGGACGCGCCGCCGACGGAGTCGAGCGCCTCGACAAGGGGCACGCCCGCGGCAAACATGGTCGAAAGCGTGCGGGTCCAGCGCGCTATGGTCGCCTTGCGGACGAGTTCGCCGAATACGGGGGCGCGCAGCATCGCCTTGTCCATGAAGAGCTGCATTTTCTTGGAGCGTTTCCAGGATTCGAAGAAAAAGTAGATTCCACCACCGATCGCGCTGAATATCGCCCACCAGTAACTGACGAAAAAGTCCGATATCGCCATGACGACAAGCGTGGGCGCGGGCAGATCGGCGCCGAAGCTGGTGAACACCTGCTTGAATGCCGGAATCACGAAAATCATGATGACGGCCGTGATGATGAAGGCTACGACGATGATCGCGACTGGGTAGAACAAGGCTGACTTGATCTTGCTCTTAATCGCGAGGATCTTCTCCTTGTAGGTCGCGAGCCGGTCAAGCAGGGTCTCCAGAATGCCGGCCTGCTCCCCCGCGGCCACCAGGTTGCAGAACAGGGGGTCGAAATAAAGGGGATACTTGCGAAAGGCCTGGTTCAGGCTGGAACCGGTTTCCACTTCGGTCTTGAGCTCGAAAAGCAGGCGAGATACGGCGGGATTGGCGTGCCCCTTACCGACAATATCGAAGGACTGCAGAAGCGGTACCCCCGACTTCATCATGGTGGCCAACTGCCGGGTGAACAGGGTAATGTCCTTGTCACTCACCTTGCCGCCGGACTTGAAGGCCTGCTTCTTGACCTTCGTGACCATGATGCCCTGCCGTCGCAGGGTCGCGTTGACCACCGCATCGCCTGTGGCGCGCAGTTCGCCGCGTACGGTCTTCCCGGCCTTGTCCTTGCCTTCCCAGACAAAGGTGAACTCTTTGGTCCCTTTCGCAACTGCTGTGGCCATACACCCTCCAGAATCCGGTCAGCAAGAGAAACCGGTCACCCCCGAAGATCACTCGTTGGTGCAACCAAGCACCTCCTCGACGCTGGTCAACCCTTGCCTGACCTTGACCAGACCGGACTGCCGTAGTGTGCGCACACCCTCGCGCGCGGCCTGATCTGCGATATCTAGCGCTGTCCCGTGCTTCAATATGATACGCTGAATTTCCTCGGAGATCGGCATCACCTGATATATGCCGACTCGCCCCTTGTACCCGCTGCCCTTGCAGCGGTCGCACCCAACCGGGCGGTAGGGCTGCCAGGATCCGTCAAGATCCTCCTCGGTGAACCCCGCTTCCAGCAGCGCCTCCTCCGGCACGCTGGTGACCTCCTTGCAGGTGCAAAGTCGCCGTGCAAGACGCTGGGCGGTGATGAGAATCACGCTTGAGGCAATGTTGAACGCCGCCACCCCCATGTTCATCATGCGCGTCAGGGTCGTGGGGGCGTCGTTGGTGTGAAGGGTCGAAAACACCATGTGGCCGGTCTGGGCGGCCTTGATCGAGATGTCGGCAGTTTCGAGGTCACGAATCTCGCCCACCATGATGATGTCCGGATCCTGGCGCAGGAAGGACTTCAGCGCCGCGGCGAAGGTGAGACCCGCCCGGTCATTGACGTTGACCTGGTTGATGCCGGCCAGGTTGATCTCAGCCGGGTCTTCCGCCGTCGAGATGTTGATGCTGGGCTGATTCAGCATGTTAAGGCAGGTGTAGAGCGTCACCGTCTTGCCGGAGCCGGTGGGACCGGTCACGAGCACCATGCCGTACGGCCGGTGCACCGCCTTGAGCAGACGCTCCTTTTCCTCGGGCTCATACCCGAGCGCGTCGATGCCCAGCGTGGCGGATGACGGATCGAGAATCCGCATCACGATCTTTTCGCCGAATAGCGTGGGGAGGGTGCTGACGCGGAAATCGATGGCGCGGTTTTTCGACAGGACCAGTTTCATGCGGCCGTCCTGGGGAACCCGCCTCTCGGAGATATCCAGCTTGGAGATCACCTTGATCCGGGAAGCGAGCTTTTCCTTGATCGCCAGCGGTGGGCTGGCGACTTCACGCAGGATGCCGTCGGTCCGAAAGCGGATGCGATAGCTTTTTTCGTACGGCTCGAAGTGCAGATCGGAAGCGCCATCGCGAATCGCATCCATCAGCATCTTCTGCAGGAATCTCACCACCGGCGCGTCGTCGACGTCCGGCATCGACGCTTCTTCTGCCTTGGCCAGCGCCTCGTCGTCGGTGAACTCCAGATTCAGGTCGTCGTCCGGGACATCCAGAACAGCCGTACCGGCAGCATCGGCCATGGTCGCGAGGATGGCGCCGAGCTTGTCATCCTCCACGACCACCGGATCGATGGCCAGTGACGTCTGAAACTTGATCTGGTCGAGCGCGGCCTTGTTGGTGGGGTCGGAAATCGCCACCGACAGCCGATTTCCGCGTTTGGCCAGGGCCACCACGCGATGCTGCTGGACCAGCTTGCGATCGATTGCATCCGGGAGCACCTGCTGCGGGTCGTAGGTGCCCAGGTCAAGCAGCGGGTAGCCGAAAATCTCGGACGAGAATTGCGCCACTTCCCGCGCCGACATCTTCTTCGAGGAGATGATCTGCTCCACGAACGTGACGTTCGCGGATCTCGCGTCGGCGGCCAGCTTTTCGGCCTCGGCGACGGTCAGGTGTCCGCCCTGCACGAGCGCGCGCGCGATCCCTGAGAGCGTATTCGGAAGAAGCGCTGCGGCCAAGGTTTACGTGACGCGGTTAAGTAGCGAGGCCATGATTATGAGTCCTGTGTTGTGCGAGGGCAATCCGGCCTGGCAGAGGAAGCTGGGGTTTCCGGGTTCGTATCGGGGTCGGTACGACAATATCACAGGCGCGGACGCCTTCTCGATCAGCGACGCGTCCCGGACAGGCAGGCGACCCTTCCCCGGCGAACGGTCACAATCTGACAAAACCCAGCCCGCCACCGCGGTTCGACCGTCGTTGAACACCCCAAAACAATATCACGGGGCACGAAATGACATCGCGAAATAAGTCGCCATTGTCTAAAGCGATTCGCGCGATGGTACATCGCGACCAGAGCCGTGTCAGACTCATCGCGAACTCACCGCGCACGACCATTTTTGGGGTGCGGCCATTCCAACCGGCGCCGCTATGTCCTTACGACGACAATCGGAGCCGAAATTGAAGGTCACACAGTTTATGGTCGGGGTGAGAGGATTCGAACCTCCGGCCTCTACGTCCCGAACGTAGCGCTCTACCAGGCTAAGCTACACCCCGACGACTCTGATTCGCGCCCCCTCCCGGGACACTGGTTTCGCGAACTTCAACTCGTGCGCTCAACCGCGAAAGTGCACAATTCTAGCAAAGTTTGCTTGCGCTGGCTGGCCGGCAGGGCTTCAAGCAATTCCGCCGCCCGCGCCGCCTCTGCCCGTGCTGCCTGAGCGGTGAATTCCAGGGCGCCGGTGTCGCGAATTGCCGCCATGACGGCGGAAAAATCCGCCGTCCCCGGTTGGGTGATGGCGAGGCGTACGACCGTCCGTTGAGCAGCTGATCCGCATTCGAGAACACGCAGCAAGGGCAGCGTGGGCTTGCCCTCAGAAAGATCATCGCCGAGGTTCTTGCCGGTCTGCGCCACGTCGCCCGAATAGTCCAGCACGTCATCGACGAGTTGAAATGCGGTACCAAGACGCATGCCATGCTCGGCCATGCGCTCGCAGGTCTCCGCATCGGCGCCGGCGATCAGCGCGCCGATGCGCCCGGCTGCCTCGAACAGTTTGGCGGTCTTGTAGCGGATCACCCGCAGGTAGCTGTCCCGGGTGATGTCGGCATCGCCGACATTCATCAACTGCAGGACCTCGCCCTCGGCGATGGTGTTGGTCGCGTCGGCAAGAATGCGCATGACCTCCATGTTGCCCACGCCCACCATCATTTGGAAAGCGCGCGAATAGAGGAAATCGCCGACCAGCACACTCGCGGCATTGCCGAACACCGCATTCGCGGTTCTCCGACCGCGGCGCAGTTCCGACTCGTCGACCACGTCGTCATGCAGGAGCGTGGCGGTATGGATCATTTCGACGACCGCCGCCAACGTGTGCGCGCGACGGTCGACGCAACCGCAGGCGCCGGCCACCAGCAGCAGCAACACCGGGCGCAAGCGTTTTCCCCCTGCGCCGACGATGTACTCGCCAACCTGGCTGACGAGGGCAACATCCGAAGCGAGGCGTTCGCGAATGCATTCGTCCACGGCCGCTAGGTCCGCGGCCACCGACAGCTTGGGATCAAATTGGGTCAAGCGCACACCTAGAAAAACAAAGCCCCTTCAATCGACTGATAGTAGGATGAAAGAGGCGTAAACGCAAACCGCCGCCGACATCGAGGCGCGCCTGTCGTGCCACTGCCGCCGTGCCGCCCGACCTGCGGCCGGGCGCTGGCGACCGGCCCGAACGAGACCTCAACCCGTTGACTTGCAAGGAAATTTCGAGTACATTTTTGGGTTCGCCGCTGTCAAGCGGGAATTTGAATCGAGGTTACCATGTATGCGGTCATAAAAACCGGAGGAAAGCAGTATCGCGTTTCCGCCGGCGAAAAACTAAAGGTAGAACAGATACCGGCAGACATCGGTCAGGAAATCACCCTGGATCAGGTGTTGATGGTTGGAAGTGGGGAAGCCGTCAAGGTCGGTGCACCACTCGTCGCGGGCGCCAACGTGACGGCGAAGGTGATTGCACACGGTCGCGGTGAGAAAGTGCGTATTTTCAAGATGCGGCGCCGCAAGCATTACCAAAAGCACCAAGGCCACCGCCAGAACTATACCGAGATCGAGATTTCGGCCATTAACGCGTAAGGAGAGCAGTCATGGCACACAAGAAAGGCGGCGGCTCTACCCGCAACGGCCGCGATTCGGAATCGAAGCGCCTGGGCGTCAAGATGTACGGCGGGCAGGCTGTCGTCCCCGGCAACATCATCGTCCGCCAGCGCGGCACGGAATTCCACGCCGGCGACAACGTCGGCATGGGCAAGGACCACACCCTGTTCGCCAAGGCGGCGGGCAAGGTCCAGTTCGCGATCAAGGGTGTGCAACATCGTCGTACCGTGAGCATCGTCACGGCCTGAACACCAGGCCGTCTTGGAAAGGCCCAATCGTGCGAAGCGATTGGGCCTTTTTGTTTCTGAAGCTATTTCACAAACGATCCCTGACCGTCCCCCGCGGAACCGCCCATGAAATTCATTGACGAAGCCGTCATCCAGGTGAAGGCCGGGGATGGCGGACGCGGCATGGCGTCGTTCAGGCGCGAGAAATTCGTGCCCATGGGCGGGCCGGACGGCGGCGATGGCGGACGCGGCGGAAGCGTCATCGCGGTGGCTGATCGCAACATCAACACGCTGCTCGATTTCCGCTACGCCCGCGTGCATCACGCGCGTAACGGCGAGCCCGGGCGCGGTGCCGACCAGTATGGCAAGGGCGCGGAAGACATCGTGCTGCGGGTGCCGGTCGGTACTCTGATCACCGATCTGGCCAACGGCGGAGTCGTCGCAGACCTGACGGCCGACGGCGAGCAGGCCATGCTGGCCAAAGGCGGCCAGGGCGGTCTCGGCAATATCCACTTCAAGTCCAGCACCAACCGCGCGCCGCGCCAGCACACCCTGGGCGAACCGGGCGAGGAACGCGAACTCAAGCTCGAACTCAAGGTTCTGGCCGATGTCGGGCTGCTCGGCATGCCCAACGCCGGCAAGAGCACGTTCATACGCGCCGTATCAAACGCGCGGCCTAAGGTGGCCGACTATCCGTTCACCACCCTGCATCCGAATCTGGGTGTGGTCCGCGCCACCGATACGGTGGATTTCGTGATTGCAGATGTGCCGGGTCTCATCGAGGGCGCGGCAGACGGGGCCGGGCTGGGCACACAGTTTCTCAAGCATCTGGCGCGTACCCGCCTGTTGCTGCACCTGGTGGATATCGCCCCCTACGATCCGGCTGTCGATCCGGTCAAGGACGCGCGGGCTATTGTGGCCGAACTCAAGAAGTACGATCCGGCGCTGCATGCCAAGCCGCGCTGGCTGGTGCTAAACAAGTCCGACCTGATCGAAGACGCCGCGGAGCGCGACCGGCGCGTCAAGGACATCAAGCGACGGCTGCGCTGGAAGGGTCCGGTATTCCTGGTCTCGGGCATGAGCGGACAAGGCTGCCGGGATCTCGTGCGACAGGTTGGCGAATACCTCGCCGGCACGCGCGAGGGCGCCTAGACATGTTGTCCGTGGTGCAGGCCGCGCAGCGAATCGTCGTCAAGGTAGGCTCGTCCCTAGTCACCAACGACGGGCAGGGACTGGACGGCACGGCCATCGCGCATTGGGCCGGCCAGATCGCGTCGATCCGGCTCTCCGGCAAGCAAATCGTGCTGGTCTCGAGCGGCGCGATCGCCGAGGGCATGCAGCGCCTGGGCTGGTCGCGACGGCCCAAGGCGATTCACGAGCTGCAGGCTGCCGCAGCCGTCGGGCAAATGGGCCTGGTGCAGATCTACGAATCCAGCTTCCGCGACCATGGCTTGAAGACGGCCCAGGTACTGCTCACGCATGACGATCTTGCCGACCGCAAACGCTACCTGAACGCGCGATCCACGCTGATGACCCTGCTTGAACTCGGCGTCATCCCGATCATCAACGAGAACGATACCGTAGTCACCGACGAGATCAAGTTCGGCGACAACGACACCCTTGGAGCGCTGGTGGCCAATCTGATCGAGGCCGATGTACTCGTCATCCTCACGGACCAGCGCGGCCTGTACACCGCCGACCCGCGCCACAACCCGGATGCGACATTGATCGATGAGGCCACCGCGGGCGAACCTGCCCTGGAAGCCATGGCCGGCGGCGCCGGGTCGTCCCTGGGCAAGGGCGGCATGATCACCAAGATCCTGGCCGCGAAGCGCGCCGCCAAGAGCGGCGCTCACACCATCATCGCCTCCGGACGCGAGCAGGACGTCCTCGTGCGCCTCTCCCGCGGCGAGGGGATAGGCACCCAGTTGCTGGCCGGACGCGAACGGGTGACCGCGCGCAAGGCCTGGATGGCGGACCATCTGCAGGTGCGCGGTTTCCTCACCCTCGATGGCGGCGCGGCACGCGCGCTGCTAGCCGGCGGCAAGAGCCTGCTGCCGATCGGGGTGATCGCGGTTTCAGGCGATTTCGAGCGCGGTGAAGTCGTTGCCATCCGCGCCGAAGACGGCCGCGAAATCGCACGCGGGCTGGCGAATTACTCGGCAGGCGAGGCGCGCCGGATCATGCGCCGCCCCTCGGCCGATATCGAGGCGGTCCTGGGCTTTGTCGACGAAGACGAGATGGTCCATCGAGACAACATGGTCCTGCTCTGACAGGTTGCGCCGTTTCTGCCGGCTGCCGCGGGGGTCTACGCTAGCCGGCACCGGAGGAATCGACCTTGCCCGACCGGGCGGACGACAGGGACAACGCATGCAGCAGCAGCGCGGCCACGGCACCTGCCCATTGGTCTGCCGTCAATAGCCCGGCATGCAGGTACGCGGCGGGGTCTATGGCTTCAAGAAGGAGCGGCGTGCCGAACGGAGGCTTGAGAAATCCCGAGATCAGGACGAGCAAGCTGTAGCCAATCAGGAAAGCGTGTCCGAGCCCCGAGCGCCAGGCGCTGAAGGTTTGTCGGTGATGCTGCAGCCAAATGACCAGGCCCAGGCAGACGGCCTCGTACAACATGACCGGATGACGAGCTACGCCATCGCCGAAATCAACGCCCGTCGGCAGGTTGGTGGCACTGCCGTAGCCATTGCCGCGCAGCGCCCAGAAAAATGTCCCGAGACTGAGAATCAGGAGCGCCGACGCGACCGGTGTGGCCAGCGCGTCGGCGAGTCGGCGCGCGCGTTGCAATCCTTCCGAAAGACAAAGCGCCAGATAGCCGCCCAGGAGCGCGCCGATGGTGGAATTGCCGCTGATCCACCACAGCAACTGATTCGCAGCATCGTCACGCGCGCCCACGCGGTCGGGGTGCCCGAGAAAGAAGACCAGCTTGGAACCGAGGAGAGCTCCAAGCAAGAGCGCACCAGACCAGCGACGCGTTCCCGCCTCGAGTTCGCCGCTCTGCCGCGCCGCGAGCCGTACGAACACCAGCAGCGCCGCAGTCCAGAATAGCAACTTTATGGTCAGCGCCATGGTCAGCGGGAGGGACATGGAAAGCATTGTATCGGCGCCGCGCCTGGCCTTCGCCACGGTATGCGGCGACTCCGGCCCTAGTCCTAGTTCAAGCTGCGATGCCGCGTTCGCCCACCGGAGGCGATATGTTTCAGTATCTCCACCCTCGATTCGGTCGAGTTACCGTCGCAGAAAACGTCACGCCAGAATTCGTAGTAGTGCCGATTGACGCGGCTGTCGGCGATCTGCCGCCAGCCGGAACCGCGCGCCGGCGTCCATACGCCACCGTCGGCAGCGTTGCGGCCATAAGCAAACACACGCCGCTCCCCCGTCGCACAGCGAATACCTTCAAAGCTCACGGTCTCGGCGCCGCTCGCGCTTCGCACCACCAGGGCGAAGCGCACCACGCCATCCTCCGCGACGTTGAGCGAATTACGATCCACGAAAATCGAGTTGGTCGTCCAATTGGTCGGAAACGGCAGCAGGGATGCCGGAGACGGGTACTCGGGCAGGGGGACGTCAAGTTCCCTGGGCGTTTCCTCCTCGCGCCTGGGCACCGGCAGGTTGGCTTGGGCCAAGACCTGCTGCATGAGCATCAAGGCGAGGATCGACGCGCAGCGCGCGACGGTCGCGCCGCGTGGAAAGAACGACTTACGCAAAATCCCCGACCAGCGAAGCGAGCACTTCGGGCGCGAGCTCATTGAGTTGCGCCAGATACTGCGGATGATCGCAGCCGAGCTTCATCTGCGCGCCGCTCTTGAGCGCGGCGATCATGGGCGGAGCGAACTCGAAGCGCAGAAAATGCACCGCAGCCGTCTTCTCGTCGTTTTCACGGTCGAGGTCCTCGTCGGCAATCGCGTACACGCGGTCCTGCCCCTCGACCTCGACGAACACCCGCCGCTCGATGCCCTTGAGCAGCGCAAGCGCCCTTTGCCTTTCCGGCACGCTGGTGTACTCGATCAGCATGGTGGCCTTGAGGTTCGAGCCATCCGGAATGAGCGGATTGTAGGACTCGAGTTCCCCGGCGATGCCGGCTTCCTCGAAAATCTTTTCTATGCGAAGCATCTCCTGCACCTGGTAGCGGATGGTCAGTTCGTCCTCGAAAATGAGGGTGACATGCTCGCCCAGGTGAACGGTCCGCGTCTTCTTGTGGGCAATCACGCGCGCACGAAAATCATTGCGCGCCTTTGAATAGGCCTCCAGCGTCATGAGGCTAGCGGGTGTCAATTGCGGCATCTCGAATTTCCTGATTAGGTTTTGGCCGGAGCGGCTACAGTCCGTAGGCCATCCGCAGCAGGGACAGCGGATGCTCCAGGGGAACCTCGGCGAGCCCGTTCTCCCGCATGCCTTGCTCGATGTGATGGCCGGCCAACTGGCAGTCAGAACTGATGAAGTCCGGCTTGGCGCCTGCGGGTCCCGCCATCGCCTTGAACACCGGCTTGCCGATCTTCATCGCCATGGCGTGGAACTCCTTCTTGACGCCCCAGGTGCCGGAATGGCCCGAACATCGCTCCACCGCATTGACTGTCGTGCCCGGTACAAGTTGCAATGTTTCCGCCGTCTTCTTGCCCACGTTCTGCACGCGCGAATGGCAGGGAATGTGGTAAGACACGTTGCCCAGGGGCTTCTTGAAATCGGTCTTCAGCAGCCCGTCGCGGTTGCGCAGGATGAAATACTCGAACGGATCGAACATCGCGTCGGCGACCGCCTTGACGTCCGCGTCATCGGGAAACATCAGGGGCAATTCCTGCTTGAACATCAGCGTGCAAGACGGGATCGGTGTGAGGATCGCGTAACCGTCACGCGCCAGTTTCGCAAGGGCGGGGATGTTCTTGTTCTTGAGCGCCTCGACAGCCTTGAGGTCGCCCAGTTCCAGCTTGGGCATGCCGCAGCAGGCCTCCTTTTCGGCCAGCGTCCAGGCGATCTCGTTGTGCTCGAGCACGGCGACAAGGTCGCGGCCGATGCCCGGTTCGTTGTAGTTGATGTAGCAGGTTGAAAAGATCGCCACTTTGCCGGGCGTGCGCTCGCCATGGCGCACCGGCACGTCCGCCCCCTTGCGAGGCCCGGAACGAAACTTGGATCCGGCATATTCCGGCACCCAGGCCTGTTCATCGACCCCCAGGGTCATCTCCATGACCTCGCGCGCCAGTTTGGTCTTGTTCACCGCGTTGACCGCCTGGGTCACGATGGGGATGCCGGCGAACATTCCGAGGGTGTCGGTTCCCGACAGCAGCCGGTCGCGTATGCCCGTCAGGCCCTGCTCGTGCTTCACCGCCTTGGCCCGCAGCATCAGGTGCGGAAAGTCAAGATTCCAGGGGTGCGGCGGAACATACGGGCACTTCGTCATGTAGCAGACGTCGCACAGGTAGCACTGATCGACCACCTTCCAATAGTCTTCCCTGGCCACCCCGTCGACTTCCATGGTGGCACTTTCGTCGACCAGGTCGAAAAGGGTCGGGAAGGAACCGCACAGGCTCACGCAGCGCCGGCAGCCGTGACAGATGTCGAATACGCGCTCCATCTCGTGGTAGAGCGCCTCCTGATCATAGAACTCGGGATTCTTCCAGTCCAGCGGATGCCGGGTCGGTGCCTCGAGATTGCCTTCGCGATTGCTCATGGGTCGACAAAGCGTTCATGTGGAAAACAGTGTAGAAAGAACGACAAGGGGCGCAAAAGCGCCCCCTGTCCCGTCACGGTCGCCCCGGCCCGCGCGCGGCGGATGGGGCCACGTTGTTACATCAATCGACGAGTGCGTCGAGCGCCTTCTGATAGCGATTGGCGTGCGAGCGCTCGGCCTTGGCCAGGGTCTCGAACCAGTCGGCGATCTCGTCAAAACCCTCGTCGCGGGCGGTCTTGGCCATGCCAGGGTACATGTCGGTGTACTCATGGGTTTCACCAGCGACCGCAGCCTTGAGGTTGTTGCGCGAGGAGCCGATCGGCAGGCCGGTCGCCGGGTCGCCAACCGCCTCGAGGTACTCCAGATGACCATGGGCATGGCCGGTCTCGCCTTCGGCAGTGGAGCGGAACAACGCGGCGACGTCATTCTGGCCCTCGACGTCGGCCTTGTTTGCGAAATACAGGTAGCGACGATTGGCCTGGGATTCGCCGGCGAATGCGTCTTTCAGATTTTGCTCGGTCTTCGAGCCTTTGAGTGATGCCATGTCTTATCTCCGATCAAAGCACGATGGGCTGGGTGAGTTCAGATTTCAGGATGCCATGGGCATGCGCCCGGCAGCACCACACCCGCGGATCCGGACCGCGGACGGGCCCAAATCTTCAGGAGAGCATCATGATAGCGCCTGACACCCCTAACGACAAATTAATTGTGTCAATCGGCGGGATAGCCGGAATCAATCTGCGGCGGCGCGGCCGGCTTGGGATCGACCGAGGCCGGCCGCGCCGTGGCTGCCGCGCCTGCGTCGCGACGCGGGCGCTGCCGGCGGGAACCGTCGATATCGCGCGCGAAAAGCAGTCGCGAAAGTTCGTTCAGCGCCAAGCTGTAGACCTCGCGCTTGAACTCGATGACGCTGTCGAGCGGCACCCAGTAATCGTGCCAGCGCCATGCGTCGAATTCCGGATGCTCGGAACATCGCAAGCGCACATCGCAATCCCTTCCGACCAGTCGCAGAAGGAACCAGATCTGCTTCTGGCCGCGGTAGTTCCCGCGGAAATCGCGTTTGATCCACTCACGCGGCACGTCATAGCGCAACCAGTCGCGCGTCCGGCCGAGAATGCGCACATGCTCGGCCTTGAGTCCGGTTTCTTCGTGGAGCTCGCGGTACATGGCCTGTTCCGGCGTTTCGCCGTACTTGATGCCACCCTGCGGAAACTGCCAGGAGTGTTCTCTTACCCGCTTGCCCCAGAAAACCTCGTTGCGATGGTTGACGATGATGATGCCGACGTTCGGGCGGTAGCCGTCGCGGTCGAGCATGAAAACACCCGCTGATCCCTTAGAATTGGGCTCGATTATAGACGCAAGAAACATCCGGGGAAACCACGCAACATGCGCGCATCGAGGTTCTTCATTTCCACTGTCAAGGAGGCGCCGAGCGACGCCGAGGTCGCCAGCCACAAGCTCATGATCCGCGCGGGCATGATCAAGCGCCTATCCGCCGGCATCTACACCTACATGCCGTTGGGCCTGCGCGTGATCCGCAAGGTCGAGGCCATCATCCGCGAGGAGATGGACCGCGCAGGCGCCGTCGAAATGCTCATGCCCGTGGTCCAGCCGGCGGAACTGTGGCACGAGACCGGCCGTTTCGAAAAAATGGGGCCCGAACTCATGCGGGTCAAGGACCGGCACGAGCGCGACTTCATCATCCAGCCCACCAGCGAAGAGGTGGTCACCGACATCGCCCGGCAGGAACTGCGCAGTTACCGGGCGCTGCCGCGCAACTTCTATCACATCCAGACCAAGTTTCGCGACGAGCGCAGACCCCGCTTCGGCGTCATGCGCGGGCGCGAGTTCACCATGAAGGATGCCTATTCGTTCGACCGCGATGCCGCCGGCGCCGAAAAAAGCTACGACATCATGTTCGCGGCCTACCAGCGCATCTTCGACCGTTTCGGGCTCACCTACCGCGCGGTGGCGGCCGATACCGGCGCCATCGGCGGTTCGCGTTCGCACGAATTCCAGGTCATCGCCGACACCGGGGAAGACGCCATCGTGTATTGCCCGCAATCCGACTATGCGGCCAACATCGAGCTTGCCGAAGCCCTGCCCCTGCTCGGTTCGCGCGAACCGCCGTCGCTCGCCATGCAGGTCGCGCCCACGCCGGGCAAGGCCACCTGTCCCGATGTGGCCGCCCATCTGGGCATCCCGCTCCACAAGACCGTCAAGTCGCTGGTCATCGCCACCGAAGAACGCGATGCCGCCGGCGCGGTCAAGTCGGTGCAGATCTGGCTGCTGCTCGTGCGCGGCGACCATGATTTGAACGAGGTCAAGACGGCCAAGCTCGAGGGACTCAGGAACGGTTACCGTTTCGCCACCGTGCCGGAAATCATCGACCATTTCGGCATCAAGCCGGGCTACCTGGGACCGGTGGGCATGAAGAAACCGGTGCGCGTGGTGGCGGACCGCACGGTCGCCAACATGAGCGATTTCGTGACCGGCGCCAACCAGTGGGATCATCACCTGACCGGGGTGAACTGGGGCCGCGACCTTCCCGAGCCGCACCTGGTGGCCGATATACGCAACGTCTGCGAAGGCGATCCGTCCCCGGACGGCAAGGGCGCGCTCTCGTTACAACGCGGCATCGAGGTGGGGCATGTGTTCTACCTCGGCACCAAGTATTCCGAGGCCATGAAGGCTACCTACCTCGACGAGACCGGCAAGCCGCAACTCATGGTCATGGGCTGCTACGGCATCGGTGTGACGCGCATCGTGGGCGCGGCCATCGAACAGGGTCACGACGAGCGCGGCATCATTTTCCCGGATGCGATCGCGCCGTTCACGGTCGCGATTTGCCCTATCGGCATGGACAAATCCGACGCTGTGCGCCAGGCGGCGGATGGACTGTACGCCGAGCTGTCGAGCGCCGGCATTGACGTGTTGCTCGATGACCGCGGCGAGCGTCCGGGATCCATGTTCGCCGACATGGAACTGATCGGTATTCCGCACCGCATCACCATCGGCGATCGCGGCCTGAAAGACGGCAAGGTCGAGTACCAGGGCCGCCGCGACGCCGCCGCCACCCCCGTCGCGGCCGCCGGAATCGCCGCCTTCGTGAAAGCCAAGCTGGGCGGGTGAACGCGCGCTCCGCCCCGCATGCCGGGAAACCGGTCGAACGGCAGCACGGATGGCGGTGCGTGGCCCGCATTGCGGCCGTCCTGCTGCTGCTCGGCACTGCGCGGACGGCGCTCGCCGGTGCGCAGCAGTACGAACCCCTCTCCGACTCCGTGCGCACCGCACTGTCGGCCGCGGTGCGCGAGGACCGCACTCCGCCCGAGCCGAAATTCGCCACGGCACTCGACAAGGCCAACTGGCTGGCCAGCATGTCCGAGCGCCTGCCGATCCGCCACAAGCCGGACTACCAGAGCCGCATCGAATTTCTCAAGACAGTGCACTACGAGTCCACCCGGGCCGGCCTGGACCCGCAACTCGTGCTGGGCTTGATCACGGTTGAATCCGGATTCAAGAAGTACGCGGTGAGCAGCGCCGGGGCGCGCGGCTACATGCAGGTCATGCCGTTCTGGACACGGCTGATCGGCAATGGCGACGTGCGCACGCTGTTCGACATGCGTACCAACATCCGGATGGGCTGCGTCATCCTGCGCCACTATCTGGACCTGGAGCAGGGCAACCTGTTTCTCGCCCTAGGGCGCTACAACGGCAGCCGCGGTCGCGCCGAGTATCCCAATGCGGTGATGGCAGCCGCGCGCAGCAAATGGCTGTGGGAAGCGGAAAAAGGCCCCGCTGCCGTACCCGCTTCAGCAGCCTCGGTGGCCTCGGCGGCCCCAGCCACCGCACCGATGCAGCCCACCTCCGCGTCACCAGCACCCCATCCGCGGCGCTGACTCCGGCGCAGAAGGCACGCCATGTACGGCGAATTCGGGTGGGTAAGTACCTCGCCCCGCCCGGCGGGGGGGCGCGCCCTTCCCGGAGCGCTCCCGAAGAAGACCGCCGGGCAGCCCGCGACCCCGCGGTGCGCGACGCGCATGCGCGTCCAGCGTTCGCCAACCCAAAACGGGCGCCGCCCGAAGGCGGCGCCCGATGCAGCCGGTATGGCCTGGGAAAATCAGTCGGCCTGGCGGCGCAGAAAAGCCGGGATCTCGTACTTGTCCATGCCGGCGTTCTGCAGCGCCTCCACCTGCGCGCGCCGGTCGGCGCGCCCAGACCGGAACACCGCCGGCGTTTCCAGGTCCTGGTAATTGACCGACGGCGGCTGGTCGAAGGGCGTTGCAACCACCACAGGCGCGTTGTCCGTGCCGGTACGCAACACCGTCTGCGGCACCAGCGTGGGCTTGTCGGCACGGCGCGCGTTGGCGCGGCCGAGGCCGGTCGCCACCACGGTCACGCGCAATTTGTCGCCCATCGTCTCGTCGAACACCGCGCCACAGATGACGTGCGCATCCGGATCGGCGAAATGTTTGATGGTATCCATCACCTCCTTGTACTCCTTCATCTTCAGGGACTTCGAAGCGGTGATGTTTACCAGCACGCCGCGCGCACCGGTCAAATCGACGCCCTCGAGCAGCGGGCTTGCCACCGCCTGCTCGGCGGCGATGCGCGCACGGTCCATGCCCTCGGCATAGGCGGAGCCCATCATGGCCATGCCCATTTCGGCCATCACCGTCTTGACATCCTCGAAATCGACGTTGATCAGGCCGGGCTGATTGATGATCTCGGAGATGCCGGCCACCGCGTTGTGCAGCACGTCGTCGGCCGCCGCGAAGGCCTGTTCCATCTCGACATCGTCGCCCAGCACTTCCATGAGCTTTTCATTGAGAATGACGATCAGGGAATCGACATGCGCCGACAGTTCGGTGATGCCGGCTTCGGCCGAACGCATGCGCCGCCCCCCCTCGAACAGGAAGGGCTTGGTCACCACCCCCACGGTGAGGATGCCCATTTCCTTGGCGATCTCGGCCACCACCGGCGCGGCGCCGGTGCCGGTGCCGCCGCCCATGCCGGCCGTGATGAACACCATGTGCGCGCCTTCGAGCGCCTCGCGGATGCGATCGCGGTCGTTGAGTGCGGCTTCGCGCCCCTTGTCCGGATTGGCGCCGGCGCCCAGGCCGGTGGATCCGAGCTGGATCTGGGTTTGCGCGCCGGTGCGCGTTAGGACCTGCGCGTCGGTGTTGGCGGCGATGAACTCGACGCCATGCACCTCGCGTCGGATCATGTGGGTGATGGCGTTGCCGCCGGCCCCCCCGATGCCGATCACCTTGATGTTGGTGCCGCCGGTTTCCGTTTCCAGAACCTCGAATTTGTTTGACATGCCAGGACTCTCCTAAGAAAACGTTTCAGTCTTGAAAAACCGAGATTGAGGACCCTAGAAATTCGGGGATGCCGGCTGATGCCACGCGCAACCCGCGCCGGCAAAGCCGATAGCCCCTAATCCCCAGACCCCCCCACGAACACACCTGCGCCTTCGTAGACTTTGCGTGGCTTTCGCCGTCTCGAATCGACCGGCCGGGCGGGCCGGCGATTTAAGACAAACCACAAGCGGAAACATGTCGGGTTGCACTTCTTCCGCCTCAAAAATTTCCCTGGAACCAGGTCTTCATGCGACCGGCCATGCTCTTGAGCGACCCGGACTTCTCGAGCACGCGGCCATGGTGCTGGCGCTGCGCAAGCCCCTCATACAAAAGCCCGATCGCGGTGGCATAGCGGGGCCCCTTGACCACGTCGGCCAGGCTGCCGTCATACTTGGGATTGCCCACGCGCACCGGCATGGAAAACATTTCCTCGCCCAGTTCGATCAAGCCCGGCAGGGCCGCAGAGCCTCCCGTGAGCACGATGCCGGAAGACAGCAGTTCCTCGTAGCCGGATTCGCGCAAGGTCTGCTGGATGAGCTGGAACAGTTCTTCGACCCGGGGCTCGATCACCGCGGCCAAGGCCTGCCGGCTCATGCTGCGCGGCCCGCGATCGCCGATGCCGGGCACCTCGATCATTTCCTCGCCGCCGGCCAGGCGCTGCATCGCTACCCCGTGGCGGATCTTGATGTCCTCGGCCTCGGGGGTCGGGGTGCGCAAGGCCATGGCGATGTCGTTGGTGATCTGGTCGCCCGCGATCGGGATCACCGCGGTGTGGCGGATCGCGCCCTGGGTGAATACCGCGATGTCGGTGGTGCCGCCACCGATGTCGACCAGCGCCACGCCGAGTTCCTTTTCATCCTCGGTCAGGCAAGCCAGGCTGGAGGCCAGCGGCTGCAGGATCAGGTCACCGACGTCCAGGCCGCAGCGGCGCACGCACTTGACGATGTTCTGCGCCGCCGATACCGCGCCGGTGACGATGTGCACCTTGACTTCCAGGCGCATGCCGCTCATGCCCAGCGGCTCGCGCACGTCCTCCTGGCCGTCGATGATGAATTCCTGTTTGAGGATGTGCAGGATCTGCTGGTCCGTGGGAATGTTGACGGCCCGCGCCGTCTCGATGACGCGGTCGATGTCGAACTGGCTGACTTCGCGATCCTTGATGGCCACCATGCCGTGCGAATTGAAACTCTTGATGTGGCTTCCGGCAATCCCCGTGAAAACCCGCGCTATCTTGCAATCGGCCATCAACTCCGCCTCCTCCAGCGCCCGCTGGATCGAGCCGACCGTCGTATCTATGTTGACCACCACGCCTTTCTTGAGGCCCTTGGATTCGTGACTGCCGGTGCCGATGATCTGCAGGCGGCCCTCCGGAGTGGCTTCGGCCACCACCGCGATGATCTTCGAAGTCCCGATGTCCAGGCCGACAATCAGGTCCTTGGCGTCGCGCGTCTTGTTCATGCTCATCTGATGGCCCTCCCCGTCAAGCACGGCCTGCGGCCGGTTTGGCAATGCGTTGTGGCGTCCTGGGCTTGCGCTGCGGCAGCCGCTCGGCCTGCGGCCGCTCCGGCGAGAGAGTGGCGCGCAGCCCGGGCACGCGCGCCGCGAATCCGTTCGGATAACGCAGGTCGACCACCTCGACGCGCGCGGCGATCCGCCCGACGGTCGTCGCATAATGCGCCACGAAGCGCTCCATCCTCGAAAGCACCGTGGAGCCCTGCTGCTCGCGGCCGATCTCCAGCACCATGCCGTCGGCAAGGCGCACGGTCCAGGCCTGGCGCGCCGACAGCATCACCAACTTGGGATCCTTGCCGATGGCAGCCAGGCGCTCGCGAAAGGCGCCGTAGTGGCGCGCCACCTCGCGCTCGCTGCCCTCCGGCCCTGACAGCAGCGGCAAGGCGCGGCCAAGCTCCGCTTCGCCGGGCGCATTGAATGCCTCTCCCAGCAGGCTCACGAAACGATTGCCGCCCTCGTCATTCCAGCGCGCCAGCGCGCGGTGCTCTTCCAGGCGCACTACGAGGCGGTCCGGCCATTGCCGGCGCACGCTCGCCGTGCGTACCCAGGGCAGCGACTCGAATGCGTGGCGCGCCTTCGCCAGGTCGGCGGTGAAGATGGTGCCGTTGATCTGCGGAACGCAGTATCGCGCCACCCGGTCGGCCGTCACGTGCTGCAGCGCCTGGCCGTCCAGCGGGGTCACCACCACGGCGCGGATCGCGAACTGCGGCTGTCGCGCGAACCAGCGCGCCGCGGTCGCGCCGGCGCTCAGAAGCGCGAGCACCAGGAGCATGGCGCTAAGTCGATTCAGGGCGAGGGGATCGTTCCACATGATCAATCGCCGCGCGGCTCCATGGTCATGGCGAGGATGCGCACGCAGAGGTCTTCATAGCTGATGCCCGCGGCCCGCGCCGCCATCGGTACCAGGCTGTGACCGGTCATCCCCGGCGAGGTGTTGACTTCCAGCAGAAAAGGGCTGCCGTCCGCGCGCAGCATGATGTCGATGCGCCCCCAGCCGCTCGCCCCCACCAGGCGGAACGCCTTCAGCGAAACCGCCTGGAGCTCCGCCTCCTGCGCGGCGTTCAATCCGCATGGGCACAGGTATCGCGTGTCGTCGCTGAAGTACTTGTTCTGGTAATCGTAGTTGCCGGCCGGCGCGTCGATACGGATCAGCGGCAGCGCGGTGTCACCCAGGATGCCGGCGGTGTATTCGGCGCCGGCGATGAACTCCTCGGCAAGCGCCAGGTCGCGGTAGCGATCGGCGGCCAGCCGGTAGGCCGCCGGAAGCTGATCGACCCGGGCCACCCTGGTCAGGCCGAGCGTCGAGCCTTCGCGCGCCGGTTTGACGATCAGGGGCAGCCCGAGATCGTCAGCGACCGCGGACCAGTCGTCCGAGGCTTCAAGGATGCGGTAGCGCGGCGTCGGGATGCCGGCCGACAGCCAGATCATCTTGGTACGCCACTTGTCCATGCCGATGGCGGAACCCATCACGCCGGACCCGGTATAGGGCAGACCGAGCACCTCGAGCGCACCCTGCACGGTGCCGTCCTCCCCGCCACGCCCGTGCAGGGCGATGAAGCAGCGCGCGAAGCCCTCGCGCCTCAAGTCCGCCAGGTCGCGCTCGGAAGGATCGAATGCATGGGCGTCGATGCCGCGATTCCTCAGCGCCGCCAGCACGCCGTTGCCGCTCATGAGCGAGACTTCGCGCTCAGAAGACGCGCCTCCCATGAGCACCGCGACCCGCCCGAAGTCAGGCATGGATCCCCCTGTCGGCAAGCTCGCGCGGCACGCCGCCGATGGAGCCGGCGCCCATGGTCACCACGACATCGCCGTGCTGTGCCACGCGCAGCACGGCTTCCGCCATCTCGGCGATCTGTTCCACGAACACCGGCTCGACCTTGCCGGCCACGCGCAGCGCGCGCGCCAGCGCCCTGCCGTCGGCGGCCACGATCGGCGGCTCGCCGGCGGCGTAGACGTCGGCCAGCACCAGCGCATCGACGCTGGAGAGCACGCGCACGAAGTCCTCGAAACAGTCGCGTGTACGGGTGTAGCGATGCGGCTGGAACGCCAGGACCAGGCGCCGGCCCGGGAAGGCGCCGCGCGCTGCCGCGATGGTGGCCGCCATTTCGGCGGGATGGTGGCCATAATCGTCGATCAAGGTGAAATGCCCGCCGCCAGCGGCGCCGACCTCCCCATAGCGCTGGAAGCGCCGCCCTACCCCCTTGAAGCCCGCCAGGGCATCGACGATTGCGCGGTCTGCCACGCCCAGTTCGGTAGCCACCGCCACGGCGGCCAGCGCATTCTGCACGTTATGCAATCCGGGCAGGTTGAGCACGATGTCGAGAGTACCGTCGCGACCCTCGCGGCGGGTGGCAAACCGCATCCTGCCGCCCTCGGCCACCACGTCGACCGCGCGCACCTGGGCGTCATCGGCAAAACCGTAGGTGGTCACCGGCTTGCTGACAAAGGGCATGATCTGGCGCACCGCCGCGTCATCGGCGCACAGGATCGCGTTGCCGTAGAACGGCAGGCGCTGGGTGAATTCGATAAAGGCCTGCTTGAGCCGCGCGAAGTCATGGCCATAGGTCTCCATGTGGTCGGCGTCGATGTTGGTGATCACCGCGATCATCGGCTGCAGATTCAGGAAGGATGCGTCCGACTCGTCGGCCTCGACCACGATGTAGTCGCCGGTCCCGAGCCTCGCGTTGGCGCCCGCCGAGGTGAGCCGGCCGCCGATGACGAAGGTCGGGTCCAGGCCGGCCTCGGCGAGTACGCTCGCCACCAGACTGGTGGTGGTCGTCTTGCCGTGGGTGCCGGCCACCGCGATGCCTTGCTTCAGGCGCATCAGTTCGGCCAGCATCAGGGCGCGCGGCACCACCGGGACGCGCGCTGCGCGCGCGGCCTGCACCTCGGGATTGGAATTCGACACGGCGGTCGACACCACCACCACATTGGCACCCGCCACATGGTCCGCGGCATGCCCGATCGCCACATGCGCGCCCAGGGATGCCAGGCGCCGCGTGGCCGCGTTGTGCGCCAGGTCGGAGCCACTGATCTGGTAGCCGAGATTGAGCAGCACCTCGGCGATGCCCGACATGCCCGCGCCGCCGATGCCGACAAAGTGAATGTGTTTGACCTTGTGCTTCATGCACGCTCCGCGTATTCGATGCAGGCCCGCGCCACGATCGCGGCGGCATCCGGCCGAGCGCACGCGCGCGCGCGCTCGGCCATTTCAAGGCAGGTCGCGCGCGACAGGTGCGACAGCTTCTCGCAGAGCGAGTGGGCGGTCAGCTGCGCCTGCGGCATGAGGATGGCGGCCCGGCGGTCGGACAGGAAGCGCGCATTGGCGGTCTGGTGATCGTCCACGGCGTGCGGAAAGGGCACGAAGATCGCCGCCACGCCCGCGCAAGCGACTTCGGCAACGGTCATGGCTCCGGCACGGCAGATGACCAGGTCCGCGCCTGCATATTCGGCCGCCATGTCGTCGATGAACTCCACCGGCACAGCCTCGACCCCGGCCGCCGCATAGGCGGCCCGCACCGCATCGAAATGGCCGCGGCCGGATTGATGGACGACCGCCGGGCGCGCCGCCGCGTCGAGCATGCCGATGGCCTGCGGCACCGTTTCGTTGAGGGCCCGGGCACCAAGGCTGCCCCCCACCACCAGTATGCGCAGCGGCCCGCGGCGCGCGGCATAACGCAGCGCCGGCAATGGCAACCCGGCGATGGCGACGCGTACCGGATTGCCGGTCCAGACCGCCTCGGGCAGCACATCGGGAAAGGCGCACAGCACGCGGTCGGCCAGGCGCGCGAGAACGCGGTTGGCCATGCCGGCGACGGCATTCTGCTCGTGCAGCAGCAGGGGACAGCCGAGCAACGCAGCGATCACGCCGCCGGGGAAGGAGATATAGCCGCCGAACCCGATCACCGCGGCCGGGCGCTCGCGCAACATGATCGCGAGCGACTGCCAGAACGCGTAGGCGAGGCGAAACGGCAGAAGCAGCTTGGCCGCAAGGCCCTTGCCGCGCAGCCCGCTGAAGGCGACCCATGCCATCTGGTAGCCGTGGCGCGGCACCAGACGGGCCTCCATGCCGGTGCGGCTGCCCATCCAGAGAACCCTGCACCCGCCCTCGATAAGCGCGTCGGCGACGGCGAGCGCCGGAAACACATGGCCGCCGGTACCGCCAGCCATGATGACCACCAGCGGCAGTCTTGCCCGCGTCAGCGCGTCCTGCGCCGACTCGCTGCGGGTGTTCCGGTTGATCATGTCTTGAGCCCCCGCATCAGGCGCCGGTTCTCGTAATCGACCCGCAACAGCACGGCCAGCGCGACGCAGTTCATCAGGATGCCGGTACCGCCGAAGCTCATCAGCGGCAGGGTCAGCCCCTTGGTCGGCAGGATGCCCATGTTCACGCCCATGTTGATCAGCGTCTGCACGCCAAGCCACAGGGCGATGCCCTGCGCGACCAGCGCGGCGAAGGTGCGCTCCAGCGCGAGTGCCTGGCGACCGATCTGGATCGCGCGCCGCACCAGCCAGAAGAACATGAAGATGATCGCCAGTACGCCCACCAGCCCCAGTTCCTCAGCGATGACCGCGAGCAGGAAGTCGGTATGCGCTTCGGGCAGATAAAAAAGCTTCTCCACGCTTGCGCCCAGGCCAACGCCAAACCATTCCCCTCGCCCGAACGCAATCAGCGCATGGGAGAGCTGATAGCCCTTGCCGAAGGCGTCGCTCCACGGGTCCATGAAGCCGATGATGCGCTGGCGTCTATAGTCGGAGAACGCGATCAGCAGCGCGAAGCTGGCCAGGAGCAGCACGAGCAGTCCGAAAAACAGGCGCGCATTCATGCCGCCCAGGAACAACACGCCGATGGCGATGGCGACGATCACCACGAAAGCGCCCATGTCGGGCTCGCGCAGCAGCAGCCAGCCGACGAATATCATGGCGCCCGCCATGGGCAGGAAACCCTGCTTGAACGAGTGCATCACCGCCGCCTTGCGGACGGTGTAATCGGCAGCATAGAGAAGGGCGAACAGCTTCATAAGCTCCGATGGCTGCATGTTCATGATGCCCAGCGGAATCCAGCGGCGCGCGCCGTTGACGCTCTTGCCGATGCCGGGAATGAGCACCAGCACCAGCAGCACCACACCGACCAGAAATAGGGGCAGTGCGAAACGCTGCCAGGTCGCCATCGGAATGCGGAATGCGACGTAGGCCGCCAAAAATCCCAGCGCGAGCGACAGGGCATGGCGCACCAGGAAGAAATGCGCGCGATTGCCGGTGAACTTGGAACCCTCCGCGAACGCCACCGAGGCCGAATACACCATCACCAGGCCGATCAGCAGCAGCACCACGCCGACCCACAGCACGCCTTCGTCGATCTCGGCGAACCCGGCCGGTTCGGCCGCGCGGGCACCGCCGAAAGGGCGTCGTGCCGAACCGACCAGGCCATCACGCATCACCGCCCCCCGTGCTGGTCACCGGCTGCGTATCGCCGTCGGCTTGCGTGGCTTCCTGCCGCGCACGCGCGACCTCGCGCGCAGCGGCTGCGAACACCTCGGCACGGTGGCCGTAATCGCGGAACATGTCGTAGCTGGCGCACGCAGGCGAAAGCAGGACGGTGTCGCCAGGCGCGGCGCGCTCGGCCGCGCCGCGCACCGCCTCTTCGAGGCTCGCGCAATCGAAAACCGGCACGCGCTCGCCCAGGGCGCCGCGGATCAGGCCTGCATCGCGCCCGATCAGCATGACCGCCCGGCAATGCCGGGCGACGGGCTCGGCCAGAGGCGCGAAATCCTGCCCCTTGCCCTCGCCGCCGGCAATCAGGACGATTCGCCCGCCCTGCGGCACGACCGCCCCGAGCCCCCGCAGCGCGGCGATGGTCGCGCCCACGTTGGTACCCTTGCTGTCATCGACATAGTGCACGCCGCCGATTTCGGCGATGCCCTGCACCCGATGCGGCAGCCCGGCATACTCGGTCAGGGCCTTGAGCATGGGCGCCAGCGGCAGATCGATGGCGCAACACAGGGCCAGCGCGGCCAGCGCATTGGCGGCATTGTGCGCACCGCGGATCTTCAACGCATCCTGCGGCATCAGCCGGCGCGGGGCGGCTGACGCCTCGCCGGTTTCGTCGCTGTTGCCCCGGGCCAGCCACATCATGCCGCCGGGACGCGCGTCCCTGATCAGGCCGAAATCGGTCGCATGCACCGGCGCATCCGTACCGAAGGTGAACACCGGCGGCGCCACGTCGCGCCGGTTGCGTGGCGCGAAAGGCCTTTTCATGCCCATCGAGCGGGCGTCGTCGCGGTTGAGCACCTGGATGGCGCCATTGGCGAAAATGCGCGCCTTGGCAGCGCCGTAGGCCTCCATCGACCCATGCCGGTCGAGGTGATCTTCGCTGAGGTTGAGCATGGCCGCAGCGTCCGCCCGGAGGCTTGCGGTGGTCTCGAGCTGGAAGCTTGAGAGCTCCAGCACCCAGATGTCCGGCAGGGCGTCGGCCGCGACGGCGTCGTGCCATGCGTCCAGCGCAGCGGGGCCGATGTTGCCGGCCGCCACCGCATGCCTGCCGGTGCGGGCCGCCAGGTGGGCCGCGAGCGAGGTCACGGTGGTCTTGCCGTTGGTGCCGGTGACGGCGAGGACGCGCGGCCGGTAGCCGCCAGCGGCCGCGGCCCGCGCCAGCGCGTGGGCGAAGAGCTCGATGTCGCCCAAGAACGGCAACCCGCGATCGCGCGCCGCGGCCACGGCGGGATCGGTCTGCGGTCCCGCCACCGGTACGCCGGGCGATACGGCAACGGCGTCGCATTGGGCGAACACATCGGCATCGAGCGGCCCCAGGTGAACGCTTGCCTGCCCGCACAAGGCCCGGAATTCGGCCAGGCCCGGGGGTGCGGCGCGCGTATCGGCGGCCGATACGACCGCGCCGGCAGCGAGCAGGTGGCGTGCCATCGACAGGCCGGACTGGCCCAGACCGAGGACGAGGACGCGTTGGTTGGCCAGTTCCATGCCCTACCTCAGCTTCAGGGTGGACAGGCCGACCAGCACCAGCATCATGGTGATGATCCAGAAACGCACCACGACCTGGGTCTCCTTCCAGCCCTTCTGCTCGAAGTGGTGATGCAACGGCGCCATCAGGAGGATGCGCCGACCGGTGCCGAAACGCCAGCGCGTGTACTTGAAGTAGGACACCTGGATAGCGACCGACAACGTCTCGATGACGAACACGCCGCCCATGATCGCCAGCACGATCTCCTGGCGCACGATTACCGCCACCGTGCCGAGCGCGCCACCCAGCGCAAGGGCGCCCACGTCGCCCATGAACACCTGGGCAGGATAGGCGTTGAACCACAGGAAGCCCAGGCCGGCGCCCGCCAGCGCCGCGCAGAACACGATGAGTTCGCCCGCGCCCGGGATGTAGGGAATGAGCAGGTACTTGGAATACACCGAGTTGCCGGTCACGTAGGCGAACAGGCCCAGCGCGGAGGCCACCATCACCGCCGGCATGATGGCCAGGCCGTCCAGGCCGTCGGTCAGGTTGACGGCGTTGGAGGTCCCCACGATGACGAAATAGGTCAGCCCGATGAAACCGAACACGCCGAGCGGATAGGAGACGGTCTTGAAGAACGGTACGATCAGGTCGGCCTTCTGCGGCAGGTCCATGGTGAAACCGCTGGCCACCCACTGCATCACAAGCGAAACGAGCTGATCGGCGTTCGGCGCCGAGACGGCAAAGGCCAGATACACCGCCGCGACGATTCCCACCACGCTCTGCCAGAAATACTTCTCGCGCGCCGACAGTCCCTTCGGATTGCGATGCACCACCTTGCGCCAGTCATCGACCCAGCCGATGGCGCCGAAGCCCAGCGTCACCACCAGGACGATCCAGACAAAGCGGTTGGTGAGGTCGGCCCAGAGCAGGGTTGCCACGCCGATGGCGATGAGGAGCAGCGCGCCGCCCATGGTGGGCGTGCCGGCCTTGATCAGGTGGGTCTGCGGACCATCCTCGCGCACCGACTGGCCGATCTTGTAGGCGGTCAGCTTGCGGATCACCGCCGGCCCGGCGATGAGCGCGATGGCCAAAGCGGTCAAGGTGGCGAGCACCGCGCGCAGGGTGATGTAGGAGAAGACGTTGAAGGCGCGGATGTCCTTGGCCAGCCACTGAGCGAGTTCAAGCAACATGGCGTCAGCACTTTCCTGCTTGAGGCGAGCGTTTCTTCATGGCGAGTTCAAGCAACATGGCGACAGGCCTCCCTGAACCTTGCCTGAGGCAGGCATGTCTTCGCGGCGGGCCCGGGCAACATGCGCCCCCCCTCGTCGGCCATCGCCTGCGACGGGCATTTTGTCTCGGAGCGTGCGCGCGGCATCAGTGCGCCCCCGCCGCGGTTTCGCCGGTAAGGCTGGCGACCACGCGCTCCATCCGCGCCGACCGCGATCCCTTGACAAGCAGGGTCGTTCCGGGACGCGCCCATTCCGCCGCGGCCGCATTGATGGACTCGATGCTCTCGAAACGCCGGGCGCCGCTGCCGAATCCCGCCACCGCGGGCGCGGTTTCCTCACCCAGCGCCAGCAGGCAGGTGATGCCGCGCTCGCGGGCATAGCTGCCGACTTCCTCATGGAACTCAGGCCCCTTGTCACCGACTTCCCCCATCCTGCCCAGCACCAGCACGCGCGTGCCTTCGACAGCGGCAAGCACATCCACGGCCGCCCGCACGGAATCCGGATTGGCGTTGTAGCTGTCATCGATGACCACCGCACCGCTCCTGGCCACCTTTTTCTGCATCCGCCCGGCATACGGCGTGAAAGCCGCCAGCCCAGCCGCCACCGCCGCGAGGGGCACGCCGGCGGCGCAGGCGCAGGCCGCGGCCGCGCACGCATTGGCGACGTTGTGGCGGCCAGCGATCCGCAGCGGCACCTCGGCGTTGCCGGCCGGCGTCATCAACTCGAGATGGCTGCCGTAGAGGGCGAGTTCGTATTTCGCGGTCACGTCCGCCGACCTGGCCAGGCCGAAATCGACCACCTCGCGGTCTCGTACCAGCGTGCGCCAGTAGCCGGCAAACGGGTCGTCGGCATTGATCACGGCCACGCCGCCGGCGGCGAGATGGGCGAACACGGACCCGTTTTCGGCAGCGACGTCGGCCACCGACTTCATGAATTCCTGGTGCTCGCGTTGCGCGTTGTTGACCAATGCCACGGTGGGCGCGGCGATGCCGGCGAGATACGCAATCTCGCCGGCATGGTTCATGCCCAGTTCCACCACGCCGATGCTGTGATGCGCGCGCAGGCGCAGCAGGGTCAGCGGCAGCCCGATATCGTTGTTGTAATTGCCCTCGGTGGAGAAGGCGCCGGCGCCGGCATGTGCCTGCAGGATGGAACGCAGCATCTGTGTGACGGTCGTCTTGCCGTTGCTGCCGGTGACCGCGATCAGCGGCAGGGCAAAGCGCGCCCGCCAGGCGCGCGCCAACCGACCCAGCGCCGGCCGGGTGTCGGCCACCAGGATCTGGCGGGCCAGGCCCAGGTCGCGCGCGACAACCGCGCCGGCGGCACCGGCGTCGATAGCCGCCCGCACGAAATCGTGTCCGTCGAAACGCTCGCCGGCGATGGCGAAGAAAAGGTCGCCCCGGGTGACGGAACGGCTGTCGGTCGTCACGCGCAGCACATCGGCATCTTCGCCCGGGGCGACCGCGTCCAGCATCCGAGCGGCCTGGGCAAGCGTCATCATGAGCGGTCTCCTGGCATGGCGGAGCGGCGATTCTCCAGTGCCCGGGAGGCAACATCATGGTCGGAAAATGGCAGCCGCCTGCCGGCGATTTCCTGGTAGGCCTCATGGCCCTTGCCGGCCAGGAGCACGACATCCGCCGCGGCGGCGGCATCGACCGCCGCGTCGATCGCGGCCGCGCGGTCGACGACGACGCGCGCGCCGGGGGCGGCCCGGGCGATCTGGGCGATGATGATCTGCGCATCCTCGCCACGCGGATTGTCGCTGGTCAGGTAGATGACATCGGCGCCGCGCGTGGCTGCCTCACCCATGGCCGGGCGCTTGCCGGGGTCGCGGTCGCCGCCGCATCCGAACACCACCACAAGCCGGCCGCCCCGCTGTTGCGCGACCGGGCGCAGCGCCTGCATCACCTTTTCCAGCGCATCCGGCGTGTGCGCATAGTCGATCACCACCAGCGGCCCGGCCGTGCCGCCGAGCGCATTCATGCGCCCCGGCACCGGGGCAATCCCGCCGGCGGCCGCCGCTGCGGTCCCGGGCGGCGCTCCGGCGGCCAGCAGGGTGCCGACGACCGCGAGGAGGTTATAGATGTTGAACATGCCCCATACCGGGGCCGCCACGGTGACGCCCTGCCAGTCGCCAGCGAGTTCGAAGGCCAGGCCTTCGGGCGTCGCGCGCGGCGCGCTCGCCAGCAGGCGGGCGGTGTCGCCCGGCAGCGCCGGTGCTTCGGCCGCCGCCAACCCGTAGGCGATGGCCTGGATGCCCGGGCGCTTGCGTGCCAGCAGGCGCCGCCCGGCCGGGTCGTCGGCGTTGATGACCGCATGGGTCAGGGAAGGCCAGTCGAACAGGCGCGCCTTGGCAGCCTCGTAGGACGCCATGTCACCGTGGTAATCGAGGTGGTCGCGCGTCAGGTTGGTGAACACCGCGATGTCGAATTCCACGCCGGCGACACGCGACTGGTCAAGCCCGATCGACGAGACTTCCAGCGCACAGGCCGCCGCGCCGGCATCGCGCATGCGCGCCAGCAGGCGCTGTAGCAGGATGGCATCGGGCGTCGTGTTGGGCACCGCCACATCGAGAGCGCCGAAGCGCGCGCCCAGGGTGCCGATCACCCCGCACGGCGTGGCGCAGCGCCCCAACGCCTGCGCGACCCATTGCGTGACCGATGTCTTGCCGTTGGTACCGGTCACCCCGATCATGTTGAGGGCGCGCGAAGGATGGCCGAATACGGTGCTCGCGAGGGGGCCTGCCAGCGGCTTGAGGCCGGGCACGGCGAAATTCGGCACCTCCCAGGCGGGGTTCCAGGCGAAGCCCGCGGCTTCCCAGAGCACGGCGGCGGCCCCGCGGCGCACGGCGTCGGGCACGTGGTCACGACCGTCGTGCGCACCGCCATGCCCGGGATAGGCAAGAAACACCGCGCCCGGCGACACGTTGCGGCTGTCCGCCGACAGGTCGCGAACTTCGATGGCGGCTGCGTTCAGCATGGCGAGGATTCCATCAGCATCCACGATGCGCACCCCTGCGGAAGCCGCAGCGGCCCGCCCGCGCAACAACCGCCGGCCGCGACACTGGTGCCGGGGTCATATGCTTTCCTCCACGCCGGCACCTTCGGCGGGCAGCACGACCGGGCGCATCGGCGCGTCAGGCGCGACGCCGAGAATTCGCAGGGCGCCGCCCACCACCGTGGAGAACACCGGCGCGGCCACATCGCCGCCGAAATAGCGGCCTGCCGAGGGCTCGTCGATCATCACCGCGACCACCAGGCGCGGCGCGGACACCGGGGCGAAACCGACGAAAGAGGCGCGATATTTGCGCTCCGCATAGCCCTTACCTTCCTGCTTGTGGGCGGTGCCGGTCTTGCCCGCCACGCGGTAGCCCATCGTCTGGGCGCGCGGCGCCGTGCCGCCGGGTCCGGCGGCGAGTTCGAGCATCTGGCGCATGGCGTACGCGACCTCCGGATGCACCACCTGGCTGCCGAACGCCGGACCGGCGGCCTTGACGAAGGTAGCGTCGATGACATCGCCATCGCGACCGAACACGGTATAGGCGCGGGCGAGTTGCAGCAGCGAGGCCGACAATCCGTAGCCGTACGACATGGTGGCCTGCTCGATCGGCCGCCATCCCTTCGAGGGTCGCAGCCTGCCGGCGACGGCACCCGGGAACTGCACCCGCGGCACGACGCCAAACCCGGCGCGGTTGAGCATGTCCCACATGTCCTGCCGGTCGATTGCCAGCGCCAGTTTGGCGGTGCCGACGTTGCTGGACTTCTGGATCACCTCGGTGACGCTCAGGGCCCCGTGCGGATGGGCGTCGGAGATGGTCGCGCTGCCTATGGTGAGCTTGCCCGGGGCGGTCTGGACCATGCTGGTCGGCTTGACCATGCCCAGTTCCATCGCCAGGGCGACGGTAAAGGGTTTCATGGTCGAGCCCGGCTCGAAGGTGTCGGTAAGCACCCGATTGCGCAACTGCGCGCCGGTCAAGTGCGCACGGTTGTTCGGATTGAAGACCGGCAGGTTGGCCAGGGCCAGCACCTCGCCGGTGATCACATCCATGACCACGATCCCGCCGGCCTTGGCCCGATGCGTCTCCACGGCGTTCTTGAGCTCGCGGTAGGCGAGATACTGGATCTTGCTGTCGATCGACAAGGCAAGATCGCGGCCGTCGCGCGGCACCCGAACGCTGGCCACGTCCTCGATGACATTGCCGCGGCGGTCCTTGATCACCTGCCGGCTGCCGGCGTGGCCGGCGAGTTCCGCCTGAAACGCCAGCTCTATGCCTTCCTGGCCGGTTTCGTCGATCCCGGTGAAGCCGAGCACGTGCGCGGCCACCTCCCCGGCGGGATAATAGCGGCGATATTCGCGCTGCTGGAAAATGCCGCTCATGCGTAGCTGCGCCACCCGGTCCGCCTGCTCCGGCGGCAGCTGGCGCTTCAGGTAGACGAATTCGCGGTCCTCGTCCGCCAGCTTCTTTTCCAGCTCTGCCAGCGGCATGTCGAGCAGGCGCGCGAGTTCCCGGCGCTTCTCCACGGAACGGTCGACGTCATCGGGAATCGCCCAGATCGAGCGTACCGGGGTGCTCGAGGCGAGGATCTCGCCGTTGCGGTCGGTGATCTTGCCGCGATGAGCGCTGATTTCGATGGTGCGGCTGTAGCGCGACTCGCCCTTTTGCTGCAGGAAATCGTTGTGCCATACCTGCAGGTAAGCGGCGCGGACGGCCAGCGCGCCGAAGCCGATAAACACGATCGCCAGCATCATCCTCGAGCGCCACAGCGGCAGGCGCAGCTGCAACAGCGGGCTGGGCGCGGAAATCATCATTTGGCGACCTCCTGCCTGGGCGGGGCCGCGGCCGGCGCGGGCGCCGGATTGACGAACTGCAGACGCCGCGCGTCGGGCGCCCGCATTGCCAGCGAGCGGGTGGCGATGCCTTCGATCAACGCATGTTTGGCCCAGGTGGACTGCTCGAGCTGCAACTGGCCCCACTCCACGTCGATGCGCTTTTGCTCGGCGCGCGCACGCTCGAGCTCCATGAAAAGCTTGCGGGCCTGGTGATTGGAGGTGACCGTGGCCAGGGCGCAGGCGACCAGCACCGCCAGAAGCACGAGGTTCACGCGCGTCATGCGGCTGCGATCCTTTCGATGACCCGCAGGGTCGCGCTGCGGGCGCGCGGATTGGCCGCCACCTCGGCGACGCCCGGGCGCTGCGCGCGGCCGATCAGACGATAGTCGGGAACCGGCAGGTCGGCGGCACGGATGGGCACCCTCTTGGGCGGTTCGGTGAGCCGTACGCGCGCGCGCATGGCGAGCTTGACCATGCGATCTTCAAGCGAATGGAAGCTGATCACCGCCAGCCTGCCGCCGGCGCCCAGACGGTCCAGCGCGCTTGTCAGTCCTGCCTGCAATTCCTCAAGCTCCTGATTGACGTGAATCCGTAGAGCCTGAAAGGTGCGGGTCGCTGGATCCTGCCCCGGTTCATGGCGCCTTGTCCGCGACCTGACGACGCCCGCAACGAGGGCGGCAAGCTCGCGGGTTGAAGCGAGCGGCCTCTCTGCGCGGCGAGCAGCAATCGCCTGTGCAATCTGAATAGCAAACCGTTCTTCCCCATGATTCTTCAGAACCTCCCCGATCTCTTCCACCGTTGCCATTGCCAGGAACTGTGCCGCCGTTTCGCCAGCCGTCGTATCCATGCGCATGTCCAGCGGCCCGTCGCGCCGGAAGGAAAAACCCCGCTCCGCTACTTCGATCTGCGGTGACGACACGCCCAGGTCCATCAGCACGCCGGTCACCTTTCCCACCCCGCACCTGTCGAGAACCGCGTCGAGCCTCGAGAAGCCCGAATGCACCGCTCGGAACCTGGCATCGGCCAGGCTCCGAGCGGCTGAGATGGCTGCGGGATCGCGATCCAGCGCGATGAGTCGACCGTTCGGGCCGAGGCGCGACAGGATCAGCCGGCTGTGCCCTCCCCGTCCAAAAGTGCAATCGACATAAACACCATCCGGCCTGATGGCCAGTGCATCGACCGCCTCATCGAGAAGAACGGCGATGTGCGCGGCCTGGTTTTCATGGTTCACTTGGGAGCGTGCTGTGCTAGAGGGTGAAGCCGGCCATCGACTCGGGCATGCCTTGCGCGACGGTCTGCGCTTCCTTGGCCGCCAGGGTCGCGGCATCCCAGATTTCAAGATGCGATCCCATCCCGACGAGCGCGACCTCGCGCACCAGTTGGGCAGCCGCGCGCAGTTCGGGCGCGATCAGCAGGCGTCCGGCGCCGTCGAGTTCGACATCCATGGCGCTGCCCAGGAAGATGCGAGCCCAGCCGCGTGCCTCAATGGGCCACTTGGCGATTTGTTCGCGGCGCGCCTCCCACACCGGACGCGGATACATCAGCAGGCAGCCGTCCGGATGCTTGGTAAGCGTGAGGCGACCCTCGCATTGCGCCTGCAATGCGTCGCGATGCCGCGCGGGAACCGTCATCCGGCCCTTGGCATCGAGATTGAGATTAGCCCCGCCCTGGAACATCCTGGTTTGCCCCTCGTGCTATTCGCGGATTTTTCCCACTCGTTGCCCGCCTTCAGCACAGTTATTGGGAACTTCATCCACTTTTTCCTACATTTTCCCACTGTAGAGCATGCTTGGGGCAAATGCAAGGGCATCCCGAGGTTTTTTCAATTAAGACAATGACTTAGCGAATAGCGGCTGAATTTTGACAAAAGTGTTCTATTGAAAAAACAATGGGTTAAATATTTTAATCTCAAGTGAAATATGATAAATATAGTGTATACATATACATATATTCATCGAACCAACGGTCCATGGGAACTTTGCTCTTTGTTAGCACTCAAAGCTCGCGAGTGCTAATATCCAACCCACAGCACAGGCGTTCCCGGGCCAAGTCACAAGCCGCAGGCCGGGACCACAGTCAGAAGAGAGGAGTCTTCCATGTCCGCAAATCTTGCCCTTGCCCCCGCCCCGGCCTGGAACCTGCCGGTTCCATCAATGGTGGGCAGCATCGAGGGCTATATCCAGGCAGTCAGTCGTTTCCCGGTTCTCACTCCCGAAGAGGAACTGCGCTACGCGCGCGACTACCGTGACAAGGAAGACCTGCAGTCAGCCGGTCGCCTGGTTCTTTCGCACCTGCGGCTGGTGGTTTCGGTGGCGCGCGGCTACCTGGGCTACGGCCTCCCGCATGCCGACCTCATCCAGGAAGGCAATGTCGGCCTGATGAAGGCGGTCAAGCGCTTCGACCCGGATCGCGGCGTCCGGCTGGTTTCGTTCGCGCTGCACTGGATACGCGCGGAAATCCATGAGTACGTGCTGCGCAACTGGCGCCTGGTCAAGATCGCCACCACCAAGGCGCAGCGCAAGCTGTTCTTCAACCTGCGCAGCCACAAGCAGGGATTGGACAGCTTCACCCAGGACCAGGTGGACGACCTGGCGCGCGAACTCAACGTCAAGCCCGAGGAAGTGCGCGAGATGGAGATGCGCATCGCAGGCGGCGATACCGCCCTCGAGGCACCGGTCGAGCGCGAAGAGGAAAGTTTTGCCCCGATCGCCTACCTGACCGATGCCGACGCCGAACCGTCGCGCATCCTGGAGGCAGGCGAAATTGAGCTCAAGCGCGGTGAGGCACTGGCGAAAGCGCTCCAGGACCTGGATGCGCGCAGCCGACGCATCGTCGAGGCCCGCTGGCTGCGGGAAAGCGACAACCAGCTCACGCTTCATGACCTGGCCGCTGAATTCGGCGTCTCCGCCGAGCGCATCCGTCAGATTGAGGTCAAGGCGATGCAAAAGCTGAGGCAGGCGCTGGCTGAATACGCCTGAGCCCCGCGCCCGCGGGTGCGCATCTGAAACGGGCTCCGCTTCACGGAGCCCGTCGTTTTTCCAAACCGCCCGCGGCGCAGGTCAGGGACGCAACGGCGCCACGCGCGACTTGAGCCCCCAGCTCCACAGTCCCTCTGCGGGCAGGGGCAGCACCATGAACCAGTGCTCGAGAATCGCCAAGGCCAGCAAGGTGCCGGCGAACGTGAGCCCGGTTCGCTCGAAAGCCCCGGTGTCCGCGGCGAGCGCGCCGCGCCAGATCAGGACCGCCAGCGCCGTCGAGACCGTGACCGATATCGGGAACAGCAGGTTCATGCGCCGGCGCGTGAAGTAGGTGCCCAGATAACGCAGGTGTTCGGGTAGGAAACTTTCGCTCAGGTTGCGCACGCCGAGGAAGAGATTGAGCTTGGCGCTCTGCCGCATGCACCACAGGATCAAGAAGGTCCACGTTCCGACCTGGTTTGGTGCATTCCAAGTCACCAGAACGACCGCGACCGCCATGCCGGCCAGCGCGATCTCGTGGTACAGGATGGTCTGGATGGCGCACGCGAAATGCGTCCAGGCGGAGCATCCGGCCGGCGACGGCGTCACGCGCGGGCCGGTCACGAACCCCAGCAGGAAACTCACCTCGTGCCAGGCCCACACCAGCACGCCACAACTGAACGCACAGTAGGCTGCGGCAACGCTGGTGCTCGCTGAAGAGACATGCAGGCCGTACAGGCCGGCCAGCGCCAAACCGCTTGCGACCGCCATGCTCATCTGGAACGTGCGGCGCGGCAGGCCGTCGAGATAGAGGATCGCGCCGGTGGAAAACCACCAAACGAAAATCGCGAACAGGGCAGGCAGCAGATATTGCGACATCAGGCCTCCCGCGGCTCGGCGCCAGGCCCTACCACGCCGGCGCCATGCGGACCTGCTTGGGCAATTCGTTCTGCTTCACCGGTATGAAGAACAGCCGCGCGAACGTGGCGCCCGCCGCCACCGCGAGATAGCCGCGCCTGGCCGCTCCGATGATGCCGCCCCGCTTCTTCGCGGCGGCAGCCCGGTCGGCGATGTCGCACAACCGGTCGAGGCCGGCGCGGAATTCCGCACAATCGGTGTCGAGCGTGAGCGGAAACACCTGGCGCGATATTTCCGAGGTGATGCGGAACACCGTGTGGTCATACTCGGTCGGCTCCATGCCCATCGCGCGGTGCATGATGGGACGCGAGTGGTCGCGCACGTACATCGTCGAATAGACCGCCAGCAGGAAGAACCGGATCCACAGCTTGTTCAGGCCGCGCAGGAGATGCGGATTGGCGCGCATGATCAGCGCGAAGGACTCGCCGTGGCGGAACTCGTCGTTGCACCAGCGTTCGAACCAGCGGAAGATCGGGTGGAAACGCAACTCCGGATGCCGCTCGAGTTGGCGGAAGATCGTGATGTAGCGTGCATAGCCGATCTTCTCGGACAGGTAGACGGCGTAGAAGATGTACTTGGGCTTGAAGTAGGTGTAGGCCTTGGTCTTCTTGAGCCCGTTCAAGTCCACGCCCAAGCCGAAGTCCTTGAGCGTCTGGTTGATGAAGCCCGCGTGGCGGGATTCGTCGCGCGTCAGGTAGGTCATCAGGCGCTTGATGTCCGGGTTGTCCACGTTCTTGCGGATCTCGTTATAGAGGACGCAACCGGAAAACTCCGAGGTCACCGAACTGATCAGGAAATCGAGGAACTCCTGCCGCAGTGCCGGCGGCAGTTCGCGGACTTCGGCCGCGAACTCGGGCGGGCGCTGGAAATGGTCGTGATTGTTGTCCCCCTCGTACTCGGCGATCATGGCATCCCACTCGGCGCGCACGGCCGAGACATCAATACGGTCCATCGCCTTGTAGTCGGTTGTGTAGAAGCGCGGACTTAGCAGGGAGTCCGCACGGGCCTTCTCGGTGGCGTCGGCGGGGGTCGCGATCGGGGCTGCGTAATCCATTCCTGTCTCCTGATGAAATCGAGTGGCGCTTCGGGTGTGTTGTCCGGACTCAGCGCGGGGCGCGCGCCAGCGCGACATAGCGCGCGAAAATGCCTGCATTGGCCTGGCCAAAGGCCTCAAGGTCGACACGCCGTCCGGTCTGCGGGTCTTCCAGGGTGAGACGCCCGTCAGCGCGGCTCATCAGGATGAAAGGCGGCGCCGCGCCGACGCCGCTGCGCTTGCGCTCGCGCGCCAGGCCACGCATGGTGCCGCGCACGAAATTGCCTTCGCCGGGCGCAATGGTGTCGATGACACGATCGCTATTCGCGTCGCGCACCACCAGGCTGCCATCCTCCGCATCGGCGAAGTGCAGATGGCGCACTTCGACCGGCGGCGAATCCGCGAGGCGGGTCGCACCGACCCCGCTCGACTTGCTCCAGCCAGCGGCAAGCAGGGTCAGCGCCAGCAACAGCCCGACGCCGACCAGGATCGGCCTCGGCAATGGAATCTGGTCGTGCGCGTGGTTCATGTCCGCGTGCCGCACATCAGGCAGCAACCAGCGCGCCGCGCTGCCGGTTCGCGCCCTGGCGCGCCGGCGCGCTCTCGGCGCGGGCGTTCTGCGCCGGCGCCGCGGCCAACGAGGCCCGCATGGCGTCGCCGAGGATGCGGGCCACGCCCTGCGCGTCGGGCACAGAAATCAGCATCGGCACCGGCTCCTTCAAGCGCCAGGGGCGCGCATGCGGCCACAGGTGCAGATATGCCATCTTGTCGCGGCTGCTGAGGGTCAGCGGCATGTCGCCGGTGCCGTCAGCGTAGAGCCGCATATCGGCCGAAGCGATGCAACGGAACGGGATGTTCATGGTCAGCGAAAGCGCGACGCCGACGCGCATGATGACGCGCTTATCGGTGATGGCATAGCAGGTGGTGCGCGCCATCATCCAGGCGAGGATGCCGAACAGACACAGGGCGATGACGCCCAGCGGCGCCAGGCGCGCCGCCGACAGCGCGGCTTCCGTCCAGCCCGCGCCGTTGGCGGACACCCACACGGCATGCGCGCCGACGACCGCCACGAAGTACGCCGACAGCGCGCGCATGTGGAAGACCCGGCGTGCGATGCCGTTCCAGGTCGGCGCTCCGATCCAGAGAAGGCGCTCGTCAGCCGGCAACGGTGTCGGCAGGTCGAGAGCGCGCGCTATCTCGAACGGATTCACAGGAAAGGCTCCTGGCGGGCGGGTTCGGCATAGAGCGTCCCGGCCGCGTAGTAGCCGGTGATGCGCTCCTCCTCCAGCTTGGTGACCTGATCGTGGCTGGCGATGCCGGGCACGTCCTTGAACTGGCTGGCGAGGATGGACTTCACATGCACCTTGCCGCCCGCCGAATAGCGACCTGGCTGCGCGGGCGCGAGAAGTGCATCGATGATCGAGAAAGGATGCCGGATGGCGATGCGCGCGAAGTTCATCGGCAGGAGCACGGTGCGGCCGCCAGACTGCGCCGGCAGCGCGACCTCTAAGTAGCGTATCTGCGGCTCGGCGCGGTCAACCCAGCACTCGGTCACGGTGCCGGCGACCTTGCCGTCCGCGCCCACCACCTCCATGCCGCGCGGATCGGCATCCTGTGCCGCCACCGAGAAGCTCGGCTCGGCCCGTAGCGGAACGATCATCGGCTCGCCGTTGAGCATCCTCTCAGGGGCATCCTCGCGCAGCGCATACGCGCCCGGCCCGACACCGGCGAGCATCGGATCGCCGGTGGGTTCAATCGGCGCACCGGGCCAGCCGTCGACGGCCGTGGCTTTCAATTCCGGCTCGTTGACCGGCAAGGGAACACTGATGGTGCGCCCGTCATGCAAGAGGAATTTCTTCGCCTCCGGCGGTGGGAAGAGCTCGTTGCCGATCTTGCCCTCGACCTCGGTGACCAGCGGATACCCTTCACGCATGCTTTCGCGCTGCAGATAGACCACCAGCCCGGCAAAGAAGATCCAGAAGCCGTAGAGCGCGAGCTGGGCCACGTCGATATATTCGGTGATTGCGCCTGTTGCCATGAAATTACTCCTCGATGAAGATTGATGCGTGCAACTCTCAGCCCGGCATTTCCGCCAGACCGAGCTTGGCTGTGCCCGCGTCCGTTGTTTTACCGTGCTGGCGTACCAGGGGGCCGATGGCCAGAAGGGTGGCGAACAGCAGAAGGATTTCCACGTGGTATACGACGCTATAGGCGGTAGCGGGTTCGCTCAAGGCCTCGCCTAAGGCGCCACTCGCTGACCAGCCGGAAAACAGGTCGCGCATCGCGCCTCCGATGGCGATGGCCACGCCGGACGCCGTTGCCTGGACGGCGCCCCAGGCGCCCAATGCCAGACCGTTCCGGTCGCGCATTTCAAGGCTCATGGCGGCGGTGAGCGTACCTACCGAGAAAAGGCCGCCGCCGAAACCGATCAATCCGGAGCCCACGCGGAAAAGCAGCGCGGAATCGAGCGGCGCGGCGAAGATGACCGCGGCGAACGCGAAAATTCCGGTCAGGGCGCCGAATGCCGCCAGCCGGTTGGGTTCGCCGCCGAGGCGCAGGTTGCGCGAAGCGTAGGCGAAGGCCAGCAGCGCGCCGCCGGCCGAGAGCGCGGTCAGCGAGGTGGTTGCGCCGACGGACAGTTTAAGGATCTCGCCGCCGTAGGGTTCGAGCAGGATGTCCTGCATGCTGAAACCGGCGCTCCCGAGCCCGACGGCCGTCAACAGGCGACGCGACCGGCCGCCATTGATGAAGGCGTGCCAGGATTCGCGAAAGCTCGGTCGCGGCTTGTCCGGCGCCGTCGCGGCGGGGTTTCGCACCTCCTGCTTCCACAGCGCGACGACGTTGAGCAGCATGGTCACCACAGCGGCGCCCTGGATCACCCGGATCAGGCGCACCTCGCCGAACTCCGAGAGCAGATAGCCGAAAACCAGCGAACTGGCCACCATACCCAGCAGGAGCATGACGTAGAGCAGCGCAACCACCCGCGGGCGCGCCTCGGGCGGTGCGAGGTCGCCAGCCAGCGCGAGTCCAGCGGTCTGGGTGGTGTGCAATCCCGCGCCTACCAGCAGGAAGGCAATGCCGGCGCTGGCCTGCGCGACCCACATCGGCGCATTGCCCTGACCGGACAGCAATACCAGCGCGAAGGGCATGATGGCAAAGCCGCCGAACTGCAGCATCGACCCCCACCAGATGTATGGAACGCGCTTCCAGCCCAGGACAGACTTGTGGGTGTCCGACTTGAAACCAAGCAGCGCACGAAACGGCGCGAATACCAGCGGCAGCGACACCATCAGCGACACCAGCCACGCCGGCACGAACAACTCTACGATCATCACCCGGTTGAGCGTACCGTTGAGTAGCGCAAGCGCCATGCCGACGGCGACCTGGAACATCGCCAGCCGCATGAGGCGGCCCAGCGGCAGTTCCTTGGTCGCCGCGTCGGCGAAGGGCAGAAAGCGGGGGTCAAGCCCGCGCCAGTTCTGGATCAATCGCCGCTGAACGTTAGCGAAGCTCACGACCGCACCATTTCCACGGCCTGGGAGGTATAGAAGCCGCTGGCGATGCGCTGCGTGCGGCCCTGCCGCCATTGCCTGAGCGCGGGCTCCCCGGCGATGCCGGCCAAAAGCCTCGCCTGGCTGACCGGCTGTATCGACGGCGCCCGGTCGCCGCGCGGAAACAGGCGCCCGACCGCATGCATCGTCGCCAACAGCGGGGTACTCGGCGCGAAGGTAAACAGCATGGTGCCACGGGTACGCTGGCACAGGGCGCTGAGTACGCGCAGGATGTCGGGCGTATCGTAGTGGATCAGGGAATCCATGCCGACGACGTGATCGAATTCGCCCAGCGCCGGATCGAGCATGTCGCCGGACCGAAAATCGATCGATCCCGCGCCGAGATCGCGCGGAGCGCGTTCGCGCGCTAGGTCGACCAGCGTCGGCGAGAGGTCGATCGCCACCACCGCGGCGCCGCGGCGCGCCGCCTCCACCGCCAGCGCCCCGGTGCCGCAACCCGCGTCGAGCAGGCGCGATCCGGTCAGGTCTTGTGGCAGCCATGACAGCAGCGTCCCGCGCATGCGGTCGCGCCCGGCGCGGACTGTCGCCCGGATGCGCCCGACGGGCGCATCCGAGGTCAGCCGCTTCCAGGCGTCCACCGCGGTACGGTCGAAATAGGTTTCGATCTCTCCGCGCCGCTCGATATAGGTGGTGTTCATGTTGGCTTACCCCGCTTTCAATCGAATCCCAGCAGGTCGAAGATGTCACGATCGCGCATCGGTTCGGCCACCAGCGGATCGGTACCTACCCACAGGGCCGCGGCCAGCCGCAGGTATTCCGCCTGCACCGCGTCGACTTCCGGCGAGCTTTCCATCTCGAACAGGGTGGACTTCTTCAGACGGCTTTTGCGAAACACATCCAGGTTGGCGAACTGCGCCATCGTCTTCAGGCCGACGCGTTCGTTGAATCGGTCGATCTGGTCGGTCGCGTCGCTGCGGTTGGCGATCACGCCCCCCAAGCGCACCTTGTAGTTTTTCGACTTGGCCTGGATCGCCGCGACGATGCGATTCATCGCGAAGATCGAGTCGAAATCGTTGGCCGTCACCACCAGCGCGCGATCGGCATGCTGCAGCGGCGCGGCGAAGCCGCCGCACACCACATCGCCGAGGACGTCGAAGATCACCACATCGGTGTCCTCGAGAAGATGGTGCTCCTTGAGAAGCTTGACCGTCTGCCCGACCACATAACCGCCGCAGCCTGTGCCGGCCGGCGGCCCGCCCGCCTCCACGCACATCACGCCGTTGTAGCCCTCGTAGACGAAGTCCTCGACGCGCAGTTCCTCGGGATGGAAATCCACCGATTCAAGGACATCAATCACCGTGGGCACCAGCCGCTTGGTGAGCGTGAAGGTGGAATCGTGCTTGGGGTCGCAGCCGATCTGTAGCACCCGCTTGCCGAGCTTGGAAAACGCCGCGGACAAGTTTGAGGAGGTAGTGCTCTTGCCGATGCCCCCCTTACCGTAGACCGCGAATACACGGGCGTTGCCGATGCCGACCGCGGGATCGAGCTGCACCTGCACGCTTCCCTCGCCGTCGGGCCGCCCGCGCGATCCCTTCAGGGAAGACGCGGAAATGGTAGTGGTCATCATGCGGTTGCTCCTTCATAGACGCCTTCAAGGCGGTCTTCCAGTTCTTCGCCAGCCCGGCGCAGGGCTTCGAGCGTCTCGGCATCAGGCTGCCAATAGTTGCGCTCGAAGGCTTCGATGAGGCGGTTGGCCACCCGCGCGGACGCCGTCGGGTTGAGCCTGGACAAGCGCTCGCGCATGGCCGGATCCAGGACGAAGGTGTCGGTGAGCTGCTTGTAGACCCAGGGCTGCACCTGGCCGGTGGTGGCCGACCAGCCCATCGTGTTTGTGAGGTGGGTTTCGATCTGGCGCACGCCTTCGTAGCCGTGCTTGAGCATGCCTTCGTACCATTTCGGATTGAGCATGCGGGTGCGGGTTTCCAGGGACACCTGCTCCGTAAGGGTGCGAACCGCGCCCTCGCCGGTGGTCTGGTCGCCGATGTACACCGGCGGCGCGGCGCCACCCCTGGCACGCTTGACCGCGCCGGTGATGCCGCCGAGGGTATCGAAGTAGGTATCGACGGTGGTGACGCCCAGTTCCACGGAATCCAGGTTCTGGTAAGTAAGCTGCACATCGGCCAGCACACTCTGCAACAGCGCGCCCTGCTGCGACGGGCGCCCGCTGCGCCCGTAGGCGAACCCCTTGCGCCTTGAATAGGTCTCCGCGAGCTCGCACTCGTCTTCCCAGCGGCTGCTCTCGATCATGCTGTTGACGTGGGAGCCGTAGGCGCCGTCGGCATTGCCATACACCCGCAAGGCGGCGATCTCCAGCGTACAGCCATGCTCGCGCTGGTAGGCCAGCGCATGCTTGCGCACGAAATTGCGCTCCTCCGGCTCGTCGGCGGCTGCGGCGAGATAAGCGGCCTCGGCCAGGAGCTTGATCTGCAGCGGCAGCAGATCACGGAAAATCCCCGACAGGGTGACCATCACGTCGATACGCGGCCGGCCCAGCTCCGAAAGCGGGATCAGCGTCGCGCCGGCGATACGGCCATAGCTGTCGAAGCGCGGCAGAGCGCCGATGAGCGACAGGGCCTGAGCGATGGGCGCGCCCTCGGTCTTCAGGTTGTCAGTCCCCCACAGCACCATGGCGATGGATTCCGGCAGCGGGTGGCCGTCGGCCAGATAGCGGTCGAGCAGCCGGTTGGCCTGGCGGGCGCCGTCCCTGACCGCGAACGTGCTGGGAATGCGGAACGGATCGAATCCATGCAGGTTCCGACCGGTCGGCAGCACCGCCGGTGTCCGCACGATGTCGCCGCCGGGTGCGGGCCGGATGAAGCGGCCATCGAGCGCGCGCAGCAAGGCCTCGACCTCGGTTTCCTGCGCCAGCAGCCGGTCGGTTTGCGCCAGTTCGCCGAACAGCGCACGGGCGGCATCGTCGCCCGCACGCCCGGCAGCCTCGATCACTTCTTCCACAGGGCGGCCCGCCACCAGCGCCTCGACAGCGCCCCGATCGGGACGTTCGCCGTGGGTGGCCTCGGCCATGGCCAGCAGCATGTCGATGCGCTCTTCCGCGCTCGGTGCCCGTCCCACCACATGCAACCCATGCGGGATCAGGGTGTATTCGAGGGCCAGCATCTCGGCGGCGAGCTTCAGCACTCGAGCGTCGGCGTCACCGGTGGGTGAGGCATCCCAGGGCGGGCTGGCCTCGGCGAGGTTGAGTTCGGCCGCCTGTGCCTGCAGCAGTTCGGCCAGTCCGCAGCGTTCCGGCGCGAAGGGCTCGCTGGCCCGCCAGCGCTCGATGCTCGCCTTCAAGTCGAGCAAGCCACGGTACAGGCCCGACTGCGCCACAGGCGGGGTTAGATAGCTCACCAGGGTGGCACCGGCGCGGCGTTTGGCGATTGCGCCTTCGGAGGGATTGTTGGACGCGTACAGGTAGATGTTCGGCAGGTCGGCAATGAGCCGGTCCGGCCAGCAGTTGCCCGCCATCCCGCTCTGCTTTCCGGGCATGAATTCAAGCGCGCCGTGTGTGCCGAAGTGCAGCACCGCGTGCGCCTGGTAATCCTCGCGCAGGTAGCGATAGAAGGCGGAGAACGCGTGGGTCGGCGCCATGCCCTTCTCGAACATCAGTCGCATCGGGTCGCCCTCATAGCCGAATCCCGGCTGGACCGCGACGAGCACGTTGCCGAACTGGCACCCCAGCACAAAGATCGACTTGCCGTTGCTGAGCTGGCGGCCCGGCGCGGGCCCCCACTGGGCCTCGATCTCATTGAGCCAGCGCTCGCGCCGGACATGATCGTCGGCGGCGATCATTGTGTGCACATTGGCATCCGTGCCGTGCAGGGCCGCATTGCCGTGCAGGAGCGCGTCGCGCAGCGCGTCCACCGATGCCGGCAGCGCCACGGCGTAGCCGCCCGCGTGCATCGCCGTAAGGGTGTTGTAGAGCGATTCGAATACCGAAAGATGCGCGGCCGTGCCGATGTTTCCGGCGTTGGGCGGGAAGTTGAAGAGCACCAGCGCGACCCTGCGCTCGGCGCGCTCGGCGCGTTTCAACTCGACCAGTTTACCTACCCGGGCGGCCAGCATGGCGGCCCGGTCGGGACAGGTCTGCATGTCGTGTGAGCCGTCGCGGGCGGTGAAGGTGCAGCGGCGCTCGCAGCCGACGCAGGTGCTGCCGGCCGGCCCGGCACGACCGCCGAATACGGTAGGCCCGGTAGCGCCGTCGAGTTCGGGGATGGCCACCATGATGGTGCTCTCGACCGGCAGCAGGCCGCGTTCCGATTCGCCCCACTGGTCGAGCGTCTGGAACTCCACCGGATGGGCCGCAAGATACGGAACATCCAGTTGCGCCAGCACGTCCTCGGCCGCCTTGGCGTCGTTGTAGGCGGGGCCGCCCACCAGCGAAAAACCGGTCAGGGACACCACCGCGTCGACCGCGGTGCGGCCATCCTTCACGAAAAACCGGTCAATCGCCGGGCGCGCGTCGAGTCCGGCGGCGAAAGCGGGCACGACGCGCAGTCCGCGCGCCTCCATGGCCGCGATTACCCCGTCGTAATGCGCGGCATTGCCGGCCAGCAGGTAGGAGCGCAGCAAGAGCAGGCCGACGGTGCCGCGCCCATCCGGCGCCGCGGCCGGCAGGCTCGCGGCCTCGGCAGCGAGCCGCGCCTTCATGCGTGGGTGATACACGCCCACTTCAGGGTACTCCACCGGCGGCGCCACCTTCACCAGACCGCGCAGCACCCGCCGCGGGCCGGTGGCGTAGCGGTCGACCAGAAAGCGCACCATGTTGTAAACATTCTCGTCGGAGCCGCCTAGCCAGTACTGCATGGTCAGGAAGTAGGCGCGCACATCCTGGGCGGTGCCGGGAATGAAGCGCAGCATCTGCGGGAGGCGGCGCAACATCTTCATCTGCGCCGCGCCGCCCGATGCGGCCTTCTCCTTGTTGCCGCGCAGGCGCTTGAGCAGGGCCAGCGGGCCGCTGGCTGGCTTTTCCATGTCGAACTTGCCGAGCCTGGTCAGGCGCGCGACCTCGGTGGCCGACATGATGCAAGCCATCGCGTCGCAGGCCTCGCGCCGCGCCGCGAGAGCTGGCAGGACGGGAAGGAAGTGATCCTCCATGAACATCATGGAGGCGATGATGATGTCGCCCCGGGCGATATCCTCGAGGCAGCGCGCCAGAGCGCGACTGTCGGCGGACCACTCGGCGGCGGCGTGCATCGTGAGCTCCAGGCCCGGAAGTTCGCGTGCCAGACGCGCGCGCGCGCGCCCGGTGGCGCTCGCCAAATGCGTGTCCATGGTGACGATGACCACGCGCACCGGCGTGTCCACCACGGCCTTATCGGCCGAAGTGCGCTTTTGCGTCATACAGCGTCTCCACGGTGATTCTGGTCAGTCCGCGTTCGAGCGCGTACTTCTCGGTATTGCGGCGGGCCTTGCCACGCACGAAAAACGGGATTTTCTTCAACTCGTTCTCGCCTTCCACCGTCCATTCGGGCAGCGCCGGCGCGGACTCCTCGGCCTCGCCGCGCACCGCGGCTTCTGGCGCGGCGCCGGCGGGCTGGGACGGCGGGCGCGAGGTCTTGCCGGCATTGGGCAGATGGGACGCCACCGCACCATCATGGAATTCGAAGTCGTCGCGGAACATCTGCAGCAGGTGCTCCTCCAGGCCCATCACCAGCGGGTGCACCCAGCTGTCGAAGAGCACGTTGGCGCCTTCGAAACCGAACACCGGGCTGTAGCGCGCCGGCACGTCCTGCACATGGATGGGCGAGGAAATCACGGCGCAGGCCACGCCGAGACGCTTGGCGATGTGACGCTCCATCTGCGTGCCCAGGACCAGCTCCGGCGAAGCGGCGGCGATGGCCTTTTCGACCTCGAGATAGTCATCGCTGATCAGTGCCTCGACGCCATACTTCGCGGCTGCTTCACGCACGTCGCGGGCAAATTCGCGGCCATAAGTGCCAAGGCCGACCACGGTGAATCCCATTTCCTCGCTCGCCACGCGCGCCGCGGCGATGGCATGGGTGGCGTCGGCGAAGATGAAGACCCGCTTGCCGGTAAGGTAGGTGGAGTCGACGGAACGGGCGTACCACTGCATGCGCGAGCCCGAGGTGTCGCGCGCGGCGATGCCGGGGCGCTCGTGTGCGAGTACGGCGGCCGCATCCGTGCCCGCCAGCTGCGCCACCTCGCGGATGAAGTCGCGCGTGGCGCCCAGCCCCATCGGCACGATACGGGTATGCGGCATGCCGAACACCCGCTGCAGCCAGCCGGCCGTGGTGCGACCGACCTCGGGATAGAGGTCGACATTGAAATCGGCATCCGGGAGGCGGCGCACATCCTCGACCGTGGCACCGAGCGGCGCGACCACGTTGACATCGATACCCATCTGGCCCAGGAGCCGCGTGATTTCGATGACGTCGTCGCGGCAGCGGAACCCCAGCATGGTCGGGCCCAGCAGGTTCGCGCGCGGACGCTGGCCGGGCGGGCGCTGGGGGCGCGAAGCGCCGGGCTGCGGGATGCGGTCATGCAGCAGCGTGCGCACCATCTGATACAGCGTTTCCGCCGCGCCCCAGTTCTCCTTCTTGGAGTAGGACGGCAGATCCAGCGGGATCACAGGCACCGGCAGCTTCATGCCGAGCGCGAGTGCGCCCGGCTGGTCCTGAATCAGTTCCGCGGTGCAGGATTCGCCCACCAGCATGGCCTTGGGCTGGAAGCGCTCGTAGGCCTCCGCCACCGCTGTGGTGACCAGGTTGGCGGTATCGCCGCCCAGGTCGCGCGCCTGGAAAGTGGTGTAGGTGACCGGCGGGCGCTTGTCCTGGCGCTCGATCATCGTGAACAGGAGGTCGGCGTAGGTGTCGCCCTGCGGCGCGTGCAGCACATAGTGGACGTCGCGCATGGAGGCCGCGATGCGCATCGCGCCGACGTGCGGCGGGCCTTCGTATGTCCAGAGAGTCAGTTGCATGGCAATCCTCCTAGACCCGCAGCCGCTCGCGGCGATCAAGCGGGCGCACAAACAGCTCGGCGAGATCGGCGGCCTGGTCGAAGCCCTGGATCGGGCTGAACACCAGTTCGATGGACCATTTGGTCGTGAGTCCCTCGGCCTCGAGCGGGTTGGCCAGGCCAAGTCCACACACGGTGATGTCGGGTCGGGCGCCGCGCAGCCGGTCGAGCTGGCGCTCCAGATGCTGCCCTTCCGAGAGGAGCAGCGTGGCTGGCAGGCGGTCGAGTTCGGCGCCCAGCATCTGGCGGTCGAGGAACGGCGTGCCGACTTCGACGAGTTCCATGCCCATTTCCGCGGAGAGAAAGCGGGCCAGCGGCAGTTCAAGCTGGGAGTCGGGCAGAAAGCTGATGCGCTTGCCCGCGAGGCGCGGACGATAGCGCGCCAGGCTGGCCCTGGCGCGCTCGATCAGCGGTGCGGTCACGGTGTCGAACAGGTCATCCGGCACGCCCCACACGTCGGCCCCGGCGCGCAACCAGTCGCGCGTGCCCTCAGCTCCGAGCGGATAAGGCGCTGCGATGAGCCGCGCGCCACGTGCTTCGAGGGCGCGCACGGTTTCGCCGTTGAACGGCTGCGCCGCGAGCAACAGGGTGCCAGGACCGACCGAGGGCAACTGCGCGGCGCGGCGTGCCGGAAAGAACGACACCGGCCCAATGCCGAGGGCATCGAAGACGCGCCGAAACTGATCTTCGACCACGTCGGCCAGGCAACCCACCACCAGCAATTGGCGCGTCGTCGCCGCGGGCATGTGCGGGACCATTGACAGCAGCGCGTTGTCCTCGCCCTGCGTGAATGTGGTCTCGATCCCCGAGCCAGAATAGTTGAGGACCCGGACATGCGGCAAAAGACGGCGGTTCAGGCGCTCCGCCGCCAGGCCCAGGTCAAGCTTGATCACTTCCGACGGGCAGGAGCCCACCAGGAAGAGTGTGCGTATCTCCGGGCGCCGCTCCAGCAGGCTGGTGCATACCTTGTCGAGCTCCTCGTTAGCGTCGGCCATCCCTGCCAGGTCGCGGTCGGTGAGGATCGCGGTACCGAAGCGCGGCTCGGCGAAGATCATCACGCCGGCAGCGGACTGCACCAAGTGGGCGCAGGTACGCGAACCCACCACCAGGAAAAACGCGTCCTGCATCTTGCGGTGCAGCCAGACAATGCCGGTCAGGCCGCAGAACACCTCGCGCTGGCCGCGCTCGCGCAGGACCTTGATTTCGCGCGCGGTAGGCATGGCGGCCTTGGGCGGTAATGCGCTCATGTCGGTCATTCGGCATACCCCAGTGGCGCACCGGCCGGCGGCGGCCGCGCCGACGCTTGGTCGAGCCTCGCCACGCGCAGCTTGTAGACGAATTGCGCGGCATTGACCACGTAGGCGGCATAAGCGGCCAAGGCGAGCAGCATTTGCTCCCGGGCGGCGAGCGAGCCGCTCACCAGTGCGCCGAGATAGGCGGTATGCAACGCGATGACCAGCATGCTCACCATGTCCTCCCAGAAGAAAGGGCGGGCAAACAGGTAGCAGCCGAACACATCCTTTTCCCAGATCGCGCCGGTCACCATGATGGTGTAGAGCAACAGCGTCTTGATGAGGATGGAGACGGTGGCCGCCGCATAGCCCTCGCCGGTCATCAGGCAACGCACGACCAGAACCGCGCTCACGGCGAACACCAGGAACTGCACCGGCGCGAGGATGCCCTGTACCAGGGTCCAGCGGGACCGGTCGCGACGCTGCCTCTCTTCCACTGTATAAAGCGGTTGACGCGTCGTCTTCAAATGCACCGATTCCATCGATTTGCCTGACCTTGAGTGCTGGTTTGAGAAGCAATGTAGACCGCTTCAAATCGAATGTCAACATAAGTTGACGTATCGAAATAATTACACTACATTGCGTCGCAACTTGACAAAACTTGGAGCCTCGGTTTACATCCGTCACGCACGCAAAGTCCCTGCCCGAGCCCAGCAATCCGCCAGAAGTCACGAAAAGCGGCCTGAACCCAGACACGGCAACAAGCGCGATTCCCGGTAGGCGTCATCCGCCGGGCCCGTGACGCATGAGGAGTATGGGAATGGCCGAATACAACAGAGACGCCGTGGCGGAAAGGAATCCCGCCACAACGCCGGGTCAGCGAGACGACAAAGGTCGCGCCGCATCCGCGGATTTGCAGGCGCAGGAAAGATACGACGCTGACCAGGATGCGGCCGCCGAGCATCTCTCGCAGCTTGTCCGCACCATCGAGACCGAAATCATTCCGCGCCTGATGCTCGCGCACCGTGCCGATGCCGACGCCCGGCTCGTTGCCTGCGGAACGCCGGCTGCGGGCCTTGCGCCCGACGTGGGCGAATTCACCGTCCTGCTGCTGGCCCCGGACAGCGCTGGGTGCGAGAACTACGTGCGCTCCCTCTGTGATGCGGGATACGCCCTCGACGAGATCTACCTCAACCTGATGGCGCCCGCCGCTCGTCGCCTCGGCGTGATGTGGGAGGAAGACACCTGCAGCTTCAGCGAAGTCACCGTGGGGCTCTCACGCCTGCACCGCCGCGTGCTCGAACTCGGTCCGGCCTTCCATAGCGGCCGCGGCACCTTCCAGCCGGGCAAGCGCGCCCTGCTGGTGGCCGCACCCGGCGAGCAGCACACATTCGGCCTTTTCCTGGTCACCGAATTCTTCCGCCGCGAGGGATGGGAAGTGTGGGGCGAACCGATCCGGACCGTTCCCGACCTCGCAGAGGCCGTGCGGGGCAACTGGTTCGAACTGGTGGGCCTGTCCGCAGGCAGCGCGCAAAGGCTGGAGGATGTGCGTTCCGCGGTCAGCGCGGTCCGCAAGGCTTCGCTCAACGGTTCCGTCGCGGTCATGGTGGGCGGTCCGCTGTTTCTGCTCAATCCCGGTTTCGCCGACGCCGTAGGGGCCGATGGCGTGGGCATGGACGCGCAGGACGCCCTGGCCCAGGCGGAGCGCCTCATCCGGCTCGAGGGAATTCGGCCGTCTACCTGATGCTTCCGAATGACCCGCCTTGTATGGCGGACACCCACGAGCTCGAACGGAATATCCATGATGAGCGACATGAGATTGACCCCGTCAGGACCCAGACCGCAACCAATACGTATAACTAGAAACCAATTGTCTGATAAATTGACACTCTTAACTGTAATGCGATTGAATCAATGTCGGTCAGTATTGCCTGGTGATTGTCGGTAGTTGCCGGTAGTTGATCAGGGAGCGTCGAAAGCGGTGACAGGCGGCGATCCCTGGCAGTGATTCTGGCGACGCTCGTCAATCTCGAACCCAACCATTACGTTCCGGTCACGGAGCAATAACGCCCTCTCTTGAAAGCACGCTGTGAAGCCCTTTGATGCCCCGGAAGAGTCTTTCGGTAATCTGGACGCGCAAACCGCCGCGCAGCTCATAGCGACCACATCCGACCTGGTGCTGATCCTCGACGATGCCGGCGTGATCCGCGACATGGCCATCGGCAGCGAGGACCTCTCCAAGGAAGGTTACTCGGGCTGGCTCGGGCAATCCTGGGTGGAGACCGTCACGCTCGACAGTCGTCCCAAGGTCCAGGCCTTGCTGAGCAGCGCCGCCAGTGGCGCCGGCGCGGCGCGCTGGCGCCACCTCAACCACACCTCCAGCCAGGGCGGCAATGTGCCGCTGCTGTTCTCGGCGATCCGCCTGGAAAAGAAAAAGCGCGTGATCGCCGTCGGGCGTGACCTGCGCCAGGTGGCGGCGCTGCAGCAGCGGCTGGTCGATGCCCAGCAGGCGATGGAGCGCGACTACTGGCACCTGCGCCAGGCCGAAACCCGCTACCGGCATCTGTTCCAGATGGTTCCCGACGCGGTCCTGATCGTCGACGCCTATAGCCAGAAAGTGATCGAGGCCAACGCCTGCGCCACCCGCCTGTTCGGCCGCGACGCGGATGAAGTGGTCGGGCGCTTCATCACCGACGCCTTCACCGAATCCGGCGCCCGGGCGATCCAGGCCTTGATGGCCGGTGTGCGCGCCTCCGGCCAGCCTGATGAAGTGCGCGCCGATACCGCCATCGACGGCAAGAACGTGCTGGTCGCCGCATCGATGTTCCGCCAGGAGAATTCTTCGCTGTTCCTGTTGCGCGTGGCCAGCGCGTCGGCGGCGCCGCCTGCGGGCGGTGCGCAGGAACGCTCGCCGCGCGACCTCCTCATCGAGGCGGTCGAGCGCATGCCGGACGGCTTCGTCGTCACCGACAACGAAGGGTTGATTCTGGCCGCCAATTCGGCATTCCTTGATCTGGCCCAGGTCGCCTCCGAAGACTGGATGCGCGGCGAATCCCTGGAACGCTGGCTCGGCCGCTCCGGGGTCGACCTGAGCGTGCTGGTGGCCAATCTGAGGCAGCATGGTTCGGTGCGCCTGTTCGCCACCAACGTACGTGGCGACCAGGGCCTTTCGACCGACGTCGAGATTTCCGCCGTGGCGGTGCCGCACGGCAAGCAGCCCTGCTTCGGATTCACCATCCGCAACGTCGGTCGGCGCCTGAGCATGAGCCCGCGCACCCCGCGCGAATCGCCCCGGTCGGTTGAGCAACTGGCCGACCTGGTGGGCCGGGTACCGCTCAAGGATCTGGTGCAGGAATCCACCGACCTGATCGAAAAACTTTGCATCGAGGCGGCGCTCGAACTCACGCGCGACAACCGCGCGTCCGCCGCCGAAATGCTGGGTCTGTCGCGGCAGAGTCTGTATGTCAAGTTGCGCCGGTACGGCCTGGGCGATCTGGCGACCGACGACAAACCCTAGAGCTAGAGGTCCGGCGCTGCGCTGCATCGGCCGGATGCTGCCGCAACCACAGATCAAGCCGGTCCGAAGCAGCCGAGGGCCAACAAGGCGCATCATCTTGCCGGCGTAGTCTTGCGGTCGGGCAACATCAATCTTGGGGCATTCCCGGCACCCGGATCGACGGTGTGAACGGCGGCATCGAAGGTGGTGTAAATTTTAATTGACGTTCATATGCGTCAAGTGTAATTTCGCCTCATTGCCACACCATGCAGGCGCTCCATGTCCACGTCCGTGTCGCTGCCGGCTCCCGGCGCAGTTGCGGAACTCCTGAAGCCGATCACCTGGTTTCCGCCCATGTGGGCGTTCTCCTGCGGGGTCGTCGCCTCCGGCGTCGCGCCGGAGGGCAAGTGGTGGCTGATCAGCGCGGGGGTTGTGCTCGCCGGTCCTCTGGTATGCGCCACCAGCCAGGCGGTCAACGACTGGTTTGACCGCCATGTGGATGCCATCAACGAGCCGCAGCGCCCGATCCCGTCCGGCCGCATTCCCGGCCAGTGGGGCCTCTACATCGCGGTCATGTGGACCGCGCTCTCCCTCATGTTCGCCACGTTGCTCGGGCCATGGGGATTCTGCGCCGCGGCCGCCGGCCTGCTGCTCGCATGGGCCTACAGCGCCCCCCCGCTGCGCCTGAAGCGCAACGGCTGGTGGGGCAATGCCGCCTGCGGCATCAGCTACGAAGGCTTGGCCTGGGTCACCGGCGCAGCCGTCATGGCGGGCGGCAGCATGCCCGCCTGGCAATCCCTTCTTCTGGCAGGGCTATACAGTGTGGGGGCCCACGGCATCATGACGCTCAACGACTTCAAGGCCATCGAAGGCGACCGGCGCATGGGTATCGACTCGCTGCCCGTGCTGCTGGGCGTCGATGGCGCAGGCCGCGCCGCCTGCCTCACCATGGCGGCGCCGCAGGGCGTGGTGGTGGCCCTGCTGGCTGCCTGGGACCGTCCGTGGCACGCGCTCGCCGTCGGTGTCCTGCTGGGCATACAACTGTTGCTCATGGCACGCTTCCTTGGAGATCCGCGCGGCCGCGCCACCTGGTACAGCGCATTAGGCGTGAACTTCTTCGTCGTGGGCATGCTGGTCAGCGCCTTCGGCATCCAGACTCTGGCGCGAGGCGCCGCATGACCCACACGCCGCTTTCCTGGACGGGCATCGCGCGCCTGGGCCTGGTGCAGATGGCGCTCGGCGCCATCGTGGTCCTGACCACCTCGACCTTGAACCGCGTCATGGTGGTCGAGCTGGCGCTGCCGGCCATGCTGCCGGGCGTACTGGTGGCGATCCACTATGTCGTGCAGTTGCTGCGTCCGCGCCTGGGCTACGGCTCCGACGTGGGCGGCCGCCGTACGCCGTGGATCGTCGGCGGCATGGCGGTACTGGCCGTCGGTGGCATCGCCGCGTCATGCGCCACCGTGCTGATGGCCAGCCATCTGGTCTTAGGCACGCTGCTCGCGGTGCTCGCGTTCTGCATGATCGGCCTGGGCGTGGGCGCGGCGGGCACCTCGCTCCTGGTGCTCCTCGCCAAACGGGTAGTCCCGGAGCGCCGCGCCCCGGCTGCCACCATGGTGTGGCTGATGATGATCGGCGGTTTCATCATCACCGCCACCACAGCCGGCCATCTGCTTGACCCGTTCTCGCCCGCCCGGCTGGTCGCGGTCACCAGCAGCGTGAGTGTGCTCGCCTTCATCATCGCCTGGCTTGCGATCCGCAATGTCGAAGGCGACGGCAGGCCCGCCATGGCCGACGCGGCGGATATCGACGCGGCGGATGCGCCTGCACCGCCGTTTCGCCAGGCGCTCGCCCAGGTCTGGGCCGACGCGGACGCGCGCCGCTTCACCATCTTTGTCTTCATCTCCATGCTGGCCTACAGCGCACAGGATCTGATCCTCGAGCCGTTCGCAGGCGTCGTCTTCGCCTACACCCCGGGGGAGTCGACACGCCTTGCCGGCCTGCAGCATGGCGGCGTGCTCGCCGGCATGCTGCTGGTCGCCCTGTGCGCCGGTGTGGCCCGCAACTCCTGGCTGGGGTCCCTGAAGAACTGGATGGTGTTCGGCTGCGTCGCCTCCGGTTGCGCGCTGCTGAGCCTGGTGGCCGCGGGTGCCGTCGGCCCGGCCTGGCCGCTCAAGGCCTCGGTATTCGCGCTGGGCGTGTTCAACGGCGCGTTCTCGATCGCCGCCATCGGTTCGATGATGCGCCTGGCCGGCGACGGCCCGAAAGCACGCGAGGGTGTGCGCATGGGGCTGTGGGGCGCTGCCCAGGCGATCGCCTTCGGCCTCGGCGGCATGGCCGGGGCCGGGGCAAGCGACCTCGCGCGACTGCTGCTGGGTTCCCAGGCGGCGGCCTATGCCTCGGTATTCTTTGTCGAAGGCCTGCTGTTCTTTTTTGCCGCCGTACTCGCCACCCGCATTACTCCCGCAAGAACCGAACAACCCCGCAAGGCCGCCGCCAAGTACCCGGGCGGCAGCATGGTCGGAACCTGAAGAGGCAATCCATGGCACAAACCGAAAAAACCTTTGACGTGGTCGTGGTGGGCGGCGGACCGGCGGGCGCCACGGCGGCCACCGACCTGGCGCGTGCCGGCCGCAGCGTCCTGCTGCTCGACCGCGCCGGCCGCATCAAGCCCTGCGGCGGCGCGATCCCACCGCGCCTGATCCGCGACTTCGCGATCCCCGACTCCATGCTGGTGGCCAAGATCGACACCGCGCGCATGATCGCCCCGTCGGACAAGCGGGTCGACATTCCCATCGAGAACGGCTTTGTCGGCATGGTCGACCGCGAGCACTTCGACGAGTGGCTGCGCGAGCGCGCCGCCGGCGCCGGCGCCGTGCGCGAGACCGGCACGTTCGAGCGCTTCGAGCGCGACTCCGACGGCACCGCGGCGATCTGCTACCGGGCTGAAGGCGGCGAAGGCGGCCCGGCGCAGAAGCGCGTGCGGGCGCGCATGGTGATCGCCGCCGACGGCGCGCGCTCGGCGGTGGCCGCGCAAACGGTGCCGCAAGCCGCGCGCATCCCCTACGTATTCGCGTACCACGAGATCGTCCGGCCGCCGCAGGGCGGCGGTGCCGACTACCTGCCAGGCCGCTGCGACGTGATCTACAACGGGCGCCATTCGCCGGATTTCTATGCCTGGATCTTCCCGCACGGCGAGACCGCGAGCATCGGCACCGGCAGCGCCCACAAGGGCTTCTCGCAGCGCGCCGCCGTCGCCGAAGTGCGCAAGTGGGCCGGCCTGGACGCCGCGCAAACGGTGCGCCGCGAAGGTGCGCCGATCCCGATGAAACCGGCGAGCAAATGGGACAACGGTCGCGATGTGGTGCTGGCAGGCGACGCCGCCGGCGTGGTGGCGCCCGCCTCCGGCGAAGGCATCTACTATGCGATGGCGTGCGGGCGCCTCGCTGCGGAAGCCGTAGGCACCGCGCTCACCGAAGGCAATCCGCGCGCGCTGGCCCTGGCGCGCAAGCGCTTCATGCGCGAGCACGGCCGGGTGTTCTGGATCCTCGGCATCATGCAACGGTTCTGGTACTCCACCGACAAGCGCCGCGAAAGCTTCGTCAACATCTGCCGCGACAAGGATGTGCAGACCCTCACCTTCGACGCGTACATGAACAAGAAACTGGTGCGCAAGCGCCCGATGGCCCATGTGCGGATCTTCTTCAAGGATCTCGCGCACCTGATGGGCATGGCCAAGACGTGATCCGGCCGGGCAGGCGGCCGGGGCCCTCCACGCAACCGCGGCACGCGCACGCAAGCCGGAGCCCGCGATGACCAGCCATTTCCTCGACACCACGCGCCTGGTCGACATCATCCTGGTCATCACCGTGCTCGAATGCGCCGTCCTCCTGGCCTACACGGCGTGGACCGGTCGCGGCATCCGCGCGGCCGACCTGCTGCCCAACCTGCTCTCCGGCGCATGCGTCATCCTGGCCCTGCGGCTGGCGGCCTCGGGTGCCGAATGGACCATGGTGGGCGCATGCATGCTGGCCTCGCTCGCGGCGCATCTTGCCGATCTCCGGCGCCGCTGGCGCGGCTGACCCGGCATGACCCGCGACATGGAAAATACCGGTGTGGGCAGCGCGCGCTTTTCACCGCTGCGCATGACCGCGGTCCCGCCGCGGCTGGTGTGGGATCGCGACGGTCGCGACTGGCCGAATCGCGCCAGCAGCCGCTTTGTCGGCGCCGCGTCGCTGGTATGGCATGTGCAGATCATGGGACGCGGCCCCTGCCTGCTTCTGCTCCATGGCACCGGCTCCTCCACCCATTCGTGGCGCGGACTCGCACCGCTCCTGGCGCGCCACTTCACCGTGGTCGCGCCGGACCTGCCCGGACATGCCTTCACCCAGGCGAGCGCGGCGGGACGCTACTCGCTCGCCGCGTTCGCGGCCGCCGTGGCGGACCTGCTGGAGGCCCTCAAGATGCGGCCGGCCCTCGCCGTGGGGCATTCCGCCGGCGCCGCCATCCTGGCGCGCATGAACCTGGACGGCCGTCTCGCCGACTGCAGCCTCGTCAGCATCAACGGCGCCTTGCTACCGCTACCGGGCCTGCCTGGCGTCGTTTTTCCGCCGGTGGCCAGGGTCCTGGCGCGCATTCCGCAAGTGCCCGGATTGTTCGCCCGGCAGGCCGCCGCATCGCCGCTGGTCGAACGACTGCTCGCGGAAACCGGTTCGGTGCTCGACGGCGACGGCGCCGCGTTCTACGCCCGCCTGGCGCGCAACCCGGCGCATGTGCAAGCGGCGCTTGCCATGATGGCGGGCTGGAACCTGGCCGCGCTCGGACCGGCATTGCCGCGCATGTCCGCGCCGATGCTGCTGGCCGCGGCGGACAACGACCGCACCGTGCCGCCTGAACAGGCGCGCGCCTTGGCCGGCCGCATCCCGCGCGCGCGGTCCGTGCGTCTGGCGGGGCTTGGCCATCTGGCGCACGAGGAGGCGCCGCGCCGCGTCGCCGCCCTGGTACTGCGCTGGGCGCGCGGACAGGGCGCATGGCAAACCACGAGTGCCCACCCGAAAGGACATGCCTGATGACACGCTCCGTTCCGGACGTACCCGCCGCCCTGCTGCACAACGGCCGGGCGCATGCGGTGGTGATCGGCAGCGGATTCGGCGGCCTCGCCGCAGCGATCCGCCTGGCCGCGCGCGGCTACCGCGTCACCGTGCTCGAAAAACTCGATGCCCCCGGCGGGCGCGCCTACGTGCACCGGCGCGACGGCTTCACCTTCGACGCGGGCCCGACCATCGTAACCGCGCCGCAGCTGCTGGAGGAGCTCTGGTCCCTGTGCGGGCGCCGCATGGCCGACGACATCGACATGCGTGCGCTCGACCCCTTCTATCGCATCCGCTTCGACGATGGCAGCTGGTTCGACTACAACAGCGACGCCCGCGCCATGCGCGCCGAGGTGGCGCGCTTCGCGCCTGAAGACCTGCCGGGATACGAGCGCTTTCTGGACGAGGCCGAACGCTGCTACCGGCTCGGCTTCGAGGGCCTGGGCGCGGTCGCCTTCGACTCCATCGGCGACCTCATGCGCGCGCTGCCGGCGATGATGAAGATGCGCGCCTGGCGCACGATCCACGCCATGGTGTCCTCCTACCTGAAGAACCCCAAGTTGCGCATCGTGATGAGCTTTCACCCCCTGTTGATCGGCGGCAATCCGCTGTCGGTCACCTGCGTCTACAGCCTCATCACCTCGCTGGAACGCAAATGGGGCGTGCACTGGCCCATGGGCGGCACCGGCACCCTGGTCAGCGGCCTGGCCGGGCTGATCAGGTCGCAGGGATCGACCATTCGCTGCAATACCGAGGTCCGCCAAATCACGGTGGAGAACGGGCGCGCCACCGGCGTGCGCCTGGCCGACGGCGAGCACATCGCCGCCGACATCGTGGTTTCCAACGCGGACACCTCGTGGACCTACCGGCACCTGGTCGCGCCGCAACACCGCCGCCACTGGACCGATCGCCGCATCGAGCGCGGCCGTCATTCCATGAGCCTGTTCGTCTGGTACTTCGGCACACGCAAGCAGTATCCGCAGGTTCCCCACCACATGATGGTACTCGGGCCGCGCTACCGCGAATTGCTCGGTGACATCTTCAACCGGCATGTCCTGGCGGACGATTTCAGCCTCTACCTGCACCGGCCGACCGCCACCGACCCGGCGATGGGGCCGCCGGGCTGCGACACCTTCTACGTGCTCTCGCCCGTGCCGCACCTGGACAGCGGCACCGATTGGTCCAGCCGGGCGGAAACCTACCGCCAGGCCATCGCGCGCCGGCTCGATGCCACCGTGCTGCCGGGTTTCGAGGCGCATCTCGCCACGTCTTTCGTCACCACGCCGCAGGACTTCCATGACCGCCTGCTGTCCTACAAGGGTGCGGCATTCGGGCTTGAGCCCCATCTGCTGCAAAGCGCCTGGTTTCGGCCGCACAACCGCAGCGAAGACGTCGCGGGCCTCTTCATGGTCGGCGCCGGCACCCATCCCGGCGCCGGCATTCCCGGCGTGCTGTCCTCCGCCAAAGCCCTAGAAACGGTACTCCCAGATGCCAAATCCTTCGCACGCTGAAGCCGCGAGCGGCAGCCGCCGCGACGACCTCGCCGACTGCGAGTCGCTCATGCGCGGCGGCTCGAAATCCTTCTTCGCCGCCTCGCGGATACTGCCTGCGCGCGTGCGCGCGCCGTCGATTGCGCTGTACGCCTTCTGCCGGCTGGCCGATGACGCCATCGATCTGGCCGCCAATACCGCCGGCGCGGTCGACGCCCTCAAGCACCGCCTCGGGCGCATCTACGCCGGCACGCCGGCGGACATCGCGGCCGACCGCGCGTTCGCTGCCGTCGTGCGCCGCCACGGCATACCGAGCGCCCTGCCGCTGGCACTGGTCGAGGGTTTCGAATGGGACACCGCGGGGCGGCGCTACGAAACCCTTTCCGCGCTCTACGACTACGCGGCGCGCGTGGCCGGCACCGTAGGGGCGATGATGGCGCTCATCATGGGTGCGCGCTCGCAGGAGGCGCTCGCGCGGGCCTGCGACCTTGGCGTGGCCATGCAATTGACCAACATCGCCCGCGACGTCGGCGAGGACGCGCGCGCCGGCCGCCTCTACCTGCCCCTGTCGTGGATGCGCGAGGCGGGCATCGACCCCGACGCCTGGCTGCGCGCGCCGGTATTTTGCGACGCGCTGGCCGGCGTGGTGGCCCGCCTGCTCGAGGCCGCGGACCTGCTCTACAAGCGCGCCGAGCAGGGCATAGGCGCGCTGCGCCATGATTGCCGGCCCGCCATCATGGGCGCGCGCCTGGTCTACGCCGAGATCGGGCGAGAACTCGAACGCGCCAGGCTGGACTCGGTGAGCCGGCGCGCTGTCGTGGGCGGACGCCGCAAGATCGCCCTGCTGGTCCGCGCGCTGGCCCTGGCCAACCTGCCGCGCCGCCAGCGCGACCTCGCCGCACTGCCCGAAGTGCAGTTCATGATCGACGCGGTGACCGCGCATGACCGCCGCGCACAGGGCGAACGCGCCGGACCTCCGCCGCGGCGCAGCCTCGACGACCGGATCAGCTGGGTGATCGCCCTGTTCATGCGCTTGGAAGAGCGCGATCGCAACAACGCGGTCTATGGACGCCTACCCGGGCCGTGAGGCCCGGGTCGTGGAGGGCGGGCCGTGAGGCCCGGGTCGTGGAGGGCGGGCCGTGAGGCCCGGGTCGTGGAGGGCGGGCCGTGCGGACGGCCCTCGCGGCCCCGCATGGGCCTCAAGCCCGGCGCGGCATCCGGAACGGCAGCATCATTTTCACCAGGGGCGAGGCAAGACGCGGCACGTTCAGCGTCTCGTGGAACGCCGTCACGCGTTCACCGCGCATTCCAGACTCGACCACCGAGCGCACGTAGAACGGGGCATCCTCGAGGGTGTGCACGATGCGCGGCGCGCTGCCCGCGTCGCTGCGCATGGTGCGCCTGACCCGCCAAAGGCTCGATGGCAGGCCCTGCCGGGCCGGCGCCTCGAACGCCGTTGCTTCGCCGGTCGGCTTGAACTGCAGGGCCAGCAGGCGGTCCGCGCCGTGCTTTTGCCGCACATCGTAGATCACCCCCGTGCTGCCGTCAGCAAAGCGCGCACGTGCCCAGTCCCAGTCCGCGAACGGGATGTCGATCGGCTCGTCGCCCTCGTTGGAGTCCAGGTAGGCCGTGCCCTGCCAGGACACCCCGGGCTTGTCGAACGACGCCTCGACCCGCGCACAGGGCGCGATCGGGCCCCAGCGATGCCTGCCCAGGTCGTCCAGCGGGGCGCAGAAGCGCGACAAGCCCTCGGGGTACACCCGCACCGTGCCGCGCACGCGCGCGGGCCACGGCACGTTGATCTCGTCGATGCCGATCTCCAGATGGCTGCCGGTCCACCGGATCGCGCTGGGGCCGATGCAAAAGCTGCCCGCGTCGCGGCTGATGCTCGCGCGCCCGCGCTCGGTCATGGTCCATCGGCGCCGTGTGCCGTACAGCGCCACGTTGAGCGCGCAAAAATCTTCGGCCCGGGCCCGGCCGCGGCCCAGGGCCCAGGCGTAGTACGGCGAGAAGACGCTGCCGACGAAGGCGATGATGGTCAGCCCGTGCCTGCCGTCGTCGCTGAGCGCGTCGATATACCACCAGAGATAACCACCGTCCTGGACCGGCTGGTCGAATCGAGGTGCCCCATCAGCGTCGCGGCCGCCAGCCGGCCGGACATGGCCGCCATCGGCACGCCCGGACCCGGATGCACGCTGCCCCCCGCCAGGTACAACCCCGGCAGCCGGCTCGTCGCCCCGGACCGACGGAACGATGCCATCCAGCCGTGCGACGCCTGGCCGTACAGCGCCCCCCCGGTGGCCGGAAACAGTTTCCCGAACTGCCGCGGTCCGGTCAGCACCGTGTTCTGCGGGTGGCGATCTATCGACAGTCCCGCCCTCTGCAGCAGGGAAAAGCTGGCTTGTTCGCATCGAAGTATTTCCTCGCGATCGTCGGCTTCGGCGTCGCCGTTGGCGGGCGCATTGACCAGGCACAGGAGCCGCTCGGCGGAGCCGTCATGGTCGCCCTGGTCGGCACGATCCTGTGCGCAGACATAGACCGTGCCGGCGCGCGGCAGGCGGCCGTGCGTGAAAATGTCACGAAATTCGGACGCGTAATCCGAGGTGAAAAACACGTTGTGCCGCAGCAACGGGAACCCGGCGGTGCGCGCATGGATGGCCCATGTCAGCGCCGACAGTGAGCGCCCGGCGCGCGGCGTCGGCGGCACCGCCGCGCTGGCGGGCGCGCCTGCAAGTCCCTCGGCGAGCGCCGCCACATCGCCATTGAACACCACCGCGTCGGCGTCGATCTGCTCGCCGCCGGCAAGGCGCACGCCGCAGGCGCGACCACCGCGCACCAGGATTTCCGCGCAGGGCGCCGCGTAGCGGATCACGACGCCGTTGCGCTGCGCGAGCGCGGCAAGCGCCGCCGCCACCGCCGCCATGCCGCCGTCGACGCACCACACGCCGTCCATCTCGACCTGCGCCACCAGCATCAGCGTGGCCGGCGCGGCGAACGGCGACGAACCGCAATAGGTGGCATAGCGGCCGAACAACTGCTGCAGCCGCGCATCGCGAAAGTGGCGCGCCAGGGAGCCCCACAGGCTCGCGAACGGGCCCAGCCCGGCCAGGGCGGCAAGGCCGCGCGGCCCGAGGCCGCCCATCATGCCCAGCAGGGTCGGGCGGGACGAGCGGATGTAAGGCCCCTCCAGCGCGTTGTAGACGCGCCTGGCCTGCGCGCAGAACCCGGTGAAGCGCCGCGCCTCTTCTGCGCCGGCAAACTGTCCGATGGCCTCCGCCGACGCGCGCGCGTCGGCATGCAGGTCGAGCCGCGCGTCACCCTCCCAGGCGTGGCGCGCCAGTACCGACAGGGGCGCAAGCCGCAGGTGCGACTCGAGACGCTCGCCGGCCTCGGCGAAGATGGCGTCGAAGATCCAGCGCATCGTGAACACCGTCGGCCCGGCATCGATACCGGCACCGGCGGCCATCACCCGGCGCATCTTGCCGCCGGGTGATGGCGCCTTTTCCACCAGCGTCACGGCCAGGCCGCGCCGCGCCAGAAGCAGGGCGGCGACCAGGCCGCCCACGCCGGCGCCGACGACGACCACGCGCGCGCTGCTCACGTTGCGGCCAGGCTGACGGCACGGCCGTGCCAGGTGCCATGCGCGTCGTAGGGCACGAAGCGCACGAACATCGACTCGGCGAAATAGCTGCCGGCCCCAGCCGCGCGGATCGCGGCCTGATGGGCGCCGCGGCGCGCATACGCATCCATGGCGGCGGCGCTGGTCCAGATGCTGAAGGTCGCCTGCCGGAGCAACGGGGCCTCGCCCAGGCCGACGGCCAGCAGGCAGCCCGGCGCCTGGCCGAGGGACACCTCGGCACCCGGGGCATGGCGCCAGAAGGGCAATGCCTTGTCCGGGCGGATCGACGCGCGCGTCAAGGCCGCCACACAAGTCCGCGTGCCCGCCGCGGTGGGCGGCTCGGCGCCGGTCGCCCCGAAGGGACGCACACCCGACCAGCTGCCGCGCGCCGACGTGGCGCGCAGTCGGACGCTGAAGAACTCCGCAGCGCGCGCACGAAAGCGCTGGATCAGCGGGTCCGAGGCAAGGAACGCATCGACCGCCGCGTCACTATCGAACACGCAGAACATGCCCTGGCGCGAGGCGCTGGGCTTGAGCCCGAACCCACCATCGTGCCCGCTGCCGAGCATCTTGAAAAACCGCAGCCCCGCTGCACGCCTGAGGCGGTAGCGCCCGAGCAGGAAGGCGGCATAGCCCCACAGCCGCGCCGCCGGCTTGACGTCGACCAGCACCACCAGACCGACCCGCGCTGCGGCACCGGATCCGTCGCCGCCCGCGTTGTCCCGGACAGTTGCGCACACCGGTGGATTAGGCGCACCGGTTTCTGCCAGGGTTTTTTGCGTCGCAACAAACGTCATAACCGAATCGCACCAAAAATCGCCGTTGTTGTAACTATACCTTGACATTTATAAATGTAACGTGAAATATACGGCAGCGGCGAGGTGAGGTGCCAAAAGCTTTCCTTTGGCAGGTCAGCGTCGTGGAAGACCCACGTGCGGGTTGAGCACGGAAAATGGCCGCAAGGCCGTTGAGGAGAACTTATGGCTGATGATTCAAAAGTATGGCCAACGGGACTGACGGATGCGGAGGCGCGCGAATTGCATGACCATCTGCTCAGCGGAACTCGCTACTTCGGCGGGATTTCGCTGATCGCGCACTTTCTCGTCTGGCAGGCGCACCCGTGGGGCAAAGGGGCCACGGCGTCCGTGTCCGGCATGCTCGACAGCGTGCAGACTGCGGCGCTTGGCATTCTCTCGATGGTTGTCTAGGAGAACACGACAATGATTTATCACAAGATGTGGCTGGTGGTGAAACCGACCGTCGGCATCCCAGTGTTCCTTGGTGCCGTCGCTGTTGGCTCGTTCGCCGTCCATCTCGCCGTGGGCGCGCACCTGGACTGGATCAAGCCCTTCATCAACGGGACCCCGGCTGCGACCAAGAAGGCGGAGGCGCCGACGACCACTGCGGCGGTGGTCATCCCCGAGCAGAAGGCGGAGCAGAAACCGAAGTAGGACGGACGCGTTCCGCGCAATGCGGAACGTCAGGTCCGGGATCGAAGCCCTGCGGCTTCGATCCCGGATTTCTTTCTGGTGCCCCCCCGCGGCACCGGCGCCCCGCGGGCGCAACGACGCACACGCAACGCCCCAGGGCTTCCTACTTGCCGGACAGCCGGCCGCAGGCGGCCTGACCCCGCCGCACTCAAGCGATGAGCGTTGCGCTCAACGTCCCTCGGTCACGCATGCGCCCGAAGATAACGGTTGACGCGACGAAATTATCTGTATACCTTTGTTGACACTTTATAGTGTTTGATCACAATTACACTGCCGGGATACGGCAACCTAGCGGAGAAGCCCCATGAGCGAGCCCATGAACACCATTCGTCGCAGCCTGGCGCAGTCCATCGAAAGATCACTCGCGCACTCGCTTTCGCTGGCCAGCGGACACGGCGGCCCGCCCGGGTTGCTCGCGGCCATGCGCTACGCGGTGTTTCCCGGCGGCGCGCGCCTGCGCCCGCGCCTGGCATTGACGGTCGCCTGCGCCTGCGGCGACGACAACCGCGCGCTGGCCGATGCGGCCGCATCGGCCATCGAGCTCCTGCATTGCGCGTCGCTGGTCCACGACGACCTGCCCTGCTTCGACAACGCGCCCACGCGGCGCGGCAAGCCTTCGGTCCATGCGGCCTTCGGCGAGCGCCTCGCGGTGCTCACCGGTGATGCCCTGATCGTTCTCGCGTTCCAGGCGCTCGCGCAGGCCGGCGCCCTTTCGCCGCATCGGCTGGCCGCACTGGTCACCATCGTGGCGCGCGCGGTGGGCGCCCCTACCGGCATCGCTGCGGGGCAGGCCTGGGAATGCGAGCCCAGCGTGCAGCTGCGCGAATACCAGCGCCAAAAGACCGGCGCCCTGTTCGCGGCCGCCACCATGGCCGGCGCGGCCGCAGCCGGCGCGGCGCCGGATGGCTGGCGCATCCTTGGCGACCGGCTCGGCGAGGCCTATCAGGTGGCCGATGACATTCGCGACCTCATCGCCAATCCCGACGAGCTGGGCAAGCCGGTGGGGCGCGATGCGGCGCTTGGCCGCCCCAACGCCGCCGAGCAACTCGGGCTCGACGGCGCGCGCCGGCGGCTCGAGCTGCTGCTTTCGGAGGCCATCGACTCGATTCCTTCCGACTGCCCCGGCGCCGCCGGCCTGCGCGACCTGATCCTCGCCGAAGCCAAGCAGAGCTACATCCCCAAGGAACTCGCACCGGCGGCCGCCTGAGTAAAGCGATCGGGTCCCCATGAACACGCAGGCTGCAGCGCACGCCCCATCCTCAGGCTGGCTCGAGAGGCTGTTCGCATGGCGCGACCGCCTTATCGCCAGCGACGCATTCCGCCGCCGCGCGGCGGCCTTCCCGCTCACGCGCCCGCTGGCGCGCAAGGCGGCGCGCGACTTGTTCGACCTGTGCGCGGGTTTCGTCTACTCGCAGATCCTGCTCGCCTGCGTGCGCCTGGATGTGTTCCGCCTCCTGGCCGACGGCCCGCTTGCGCTGGCCACGCTGGCCCAGCGCACCGGACTCGATGACGATGCCGCCGAGCGCCTGGCGCGCGCCGGTGTCGCGCTGGGTTTGCTCGCCTGGCGAGGCGAGCAGCGCGTCGGCCTCGGCCAACTCGGCGCCGCCATGGTCGGCAACGAGGCGCTCAAGGCCATGGTGGAGCATCACGCACTGCTGTATGCCGACCTGGAGGACCCGGTGGCCCTCCTGCGCGGGCAGGCTGGCGCCACCCGCCTGTCCAGCTACTGGCCTTATGCCGCCGACCGCGCCCGCGCGGGCGTCGCAGCCGGCCACGCGCTCGAGTACAGCAAGCTGATGTCCGCCTCGCAGCCGTTGATTGCCGAAGAACTGCTCGACGCCTATCCGCTCAAGCGCCACGCCCGCCTGCTCGATATCGGCGGCGGTGAAGGCCGCTTCGCCATCGCCGCGGCGCGCCGCCACCCGCACCTTCAGGTATCGGTCTTCGACCTGCCGGCGGTGGCCGAGCGCGCGCGCGCGCAATTTGCGGCCCAGGGCATCGCCGACCGCGCCAGCGCGCACGGCGGCAATTTCTTCACCGACCCCCTGCCAGGCGGCGCGGACGTGGTCTCGCTCATTCGCGTCATGTTCGACCATGACGACGCCTCGGTGCTGGCGATCCTCGCCAACGTGCGTGCGCTCCTGCCCGCAACCGGCACCCTCGTCATCGCCGAGCCGATGGCCGCCACACGCGGTGCCTTGCCGATGGGTGACGCCTACTTCGGCTTCTACCTGCTCGCCATGGGGCGCGGCCGGTCGCGTACCGCCGAAGAACTGCGCGCCCTTCTGCAGCGCGCCGGCTTCTCGCGAGTGCAGCAGGTCTCCACCCGCATGCCCCTGCAGACCGGAATATTGATTGCGAACCCTTGATAAAAGACGCCAACTGGCGTACAAACAACGTTACATGTGTAACTGTAATGCCGTATTTACACTCCGAGAAGGCTCGGTGAGCTTTTTGTCCAAGACAAATCACGGACAGGATGCCGCTGGCGGGACCGCAGGGTATGGGCAAAGAGAACGTCGTAGTTTGTCGTGGTGCGACGATCCCCGCCGCGCGGGAAGTGCGCGGTAACGGCCGCAAGGCCAAAACTGGAGGCCCATATATGGCTGAAAGACAACTTCATGGGGGCTCGAACTCCGGCCTCACAGAAGCGGAAGCACAGGAGTTCCACAGGCACTACTCGGCGAGCATGCTTGCCTTCGTGGGGGTCGCGGTCTTTGCGCACATTCTGGTGTGGGCATGGCGTCCGTGGCTGAGCTGACGGGCACTGCGAGACGATCGTAGTACGTAGTGGCGTAGATGGGCGTCCGCGGCGCGCAAGCAAAGACGGACGGCAATATTCCGAGAACGGGAGATGGTCATGTCTGACAGGCATTTATCGGGTGGTTCGCAAACGGCGGGGCATCAACGCGAAGGGCTGCTGGCCGGGGTCGTATTCGGCTTGATGTTTCTCGTGCTGTTTCTGATCGTCGTGTCCGCCAGTGCCCTGGGACTGAATTGGCGATCGTGGTTCCCCGGAACGGAACATTTCACGTCGCTCTTTGATGGCGTGAGGAAGGCGGCGAATTCCGTCATCCCCCTCATGTTCATGTGACAGGAGAAAACATATGTGGCGTATTTGGCTTTTGATTGACCCCCGCAGGGTATTTGTCATTCAGGGGATCGGGCTCGCGTTCATCGCGTTCATGATTCATTTCATCCTCCTGAGTTCCAACAAGTACAACTGGATCGACGGCCCCAAGACGGCAAAGGCACCGGCGGCGCAAAACGCGCCGATGCCCGCACCGGCGACGGCTCCGGCTGGAAAGTAGGGCCGACTCAATGGGTAGCGGGCAAGGCTCGAGCGATCGCCTAGCTTTGCCCGCCCCAGCATCACGGCAGCAGCGCAGTAGCAAGGTACCAGCGGAACCCCGGTTCCGACAAAGACAGGTAGGGCCAGGCGGAGGACTTTGGCAATGGCGATTCTGAGTTTCGAGAAAAAATACCGTGTCCGTGGCGGGACGCTCGTGGGCGGCGACCTGTTCGACTTCTGGGTAGGGCCGTTTTATGTCGGTTTCTTCGGCGTGACGACCATATTCTTCACCGCGGTCGGCACCGCGCTCATCCTCTGGGGCGCCGCGCTCGGCGGCACATGGAACGTCTGGCAGATCAACATCGCCCCGCCGGACCTGAGTTACGGTCTCGGCCTCGCGCCGCTGCGCGAAGGCGGCTTGTGGCAGCTGATCACCGTCTGCGCGACCGGGGCGTTCGTCTCCTGGGCCCTGCGCGAGGTGGAAATCTGCCGCAAGCTCGGCATGGGATTCCACGTCCCGTTCGCCTTCTCCTTCGCGATCCTCGCCTATGTGACGCTGGTAATCGTGCGCCCACTGCTGATGGGCGCCTGGGGGCACGGCTTCCCCTACGGCATCCTGTCCCATCTCGACTGGGTGTCCAACACCGGCTACCAGTACCTGCACTTCCACTACAACCCGGCGCACATGCTGGCCATCACCTTCTTCTTCACCAACTGTCTGGCACTGGGCATGCACGGCGGCCTGGTGCTGTCGGCCTCCAATCCCGCGCCCGGCGAAACCTACAAGACCAACGAGCACGAAAACACCTATTTCCGCGACACCATCGGCTATTCGATCGGCACCCTGGGCATTCACCGCCTCGGCCTTTTCCTGGCCCTGTCGGCGGTTTTCTGGAGCGCTGTCTGCATCGTCATCAGCGGCCCCTTCTGGACCCGCGGATGGCCTGAATGGTGGACCTGGTGGCTGAAGCTGCCGATCTGGCGCTAGAGAAAAAATCCCGACGAGGACAACATGATCGAATACCAAAACATCTTCACCCAGGTCCAGGTGCATGCCCCGGCCTACGTGGGTACGCCGATGAAGCCCGGGCTCGGTTCGCGGCTGTGGGGCGTCACCAGCGAGCAGAAGCCCTGGCACATCCATCTCCTGGGCCGCATCGGCGACGCGCAGGTCGGCCCGATCTACCTGGGCGGCTACGGCATCGCCTCGATCATCTGCGGCATCATCGCCATCCAGATCATGGGCTGGAACATGCTTGCCTCGGTCGACTTCAGCCCGATCGAAATGATCAAGCAGCTGCCCTGGCTGGCGCTGGAACCGCCGTCGCCCGCCTGGGGGCTGTCGATCCCGCCCCTCAACGAGGGCGGCTGGTGGCTGATGGCCGGCTTCTTCCTCACGCTTTCCATCCTGTTGTGGTGGGCCCGCATGTACCGCCGCGCACGCGCGCTCGGCATGGGTACCCACATCGCCTGGGCGTTCGCGTCGGCGATCTGGCTGTACCTGGTGCTGGGCTTCTTCCGGCCGCTGCTGATGGGCAACTGGGGCGAGGCGGTGCCGTTCGGCATCTTCCCCCACCTTGACTGGACCGCCGCGTTTTCCATCCGCTACGGCAACCTGTTCTACAACCCGTTCCACATGCTGTCGATCGCCTTCCTGTACGGCTCGGCCCTGGTGTTCGCCATGCACGCCGCCACCATCCTCGCGGTGAGCCGCTTCGGCGGCGAGCGCGAACTGGAGCAGATCGTCGACCGCGGCACGGCCTCGGAGCGCGCAGCCCTGTTCTGGCGCTGGACCATGGGTTTCAATGCCACGATGGAATCGATCCACCGCTGGGCCTGGTGGTTCGCGGTGCTGACCCCGCTGACCGGTGGCATCGGCATCCTGCTCACCGGCACCGTGGTCGACAACTGGTATCTGTGGGCGGTCAAGCACGGCGTTGCGCCGTCCTATCCGCAGGTGTTCCCGCCGGTGCTCGATCCGGCCGCGATGACGGGGGTGGCGCAATGATCATGTCCGGTATGCACAAACTGCTGTTCAGCGGCGCGCTCGCGGCGCTCACGCTTCTTGCCGGCTGCGAGCGCCCGCCGATCGAATCGGTGCAGCGCGGCTACCGCGGCACCGCGATGGTGGGCGTCTACAACCCGCGCACGCTCGAAGTCCAGGCACCCAAGCACCAGGCACCCGAGGCGGTGCCGGCGGTCCCCGCCGGCGGCCCGGCCGCCTCCACCGTCTACAAGAACGTCCAGGTGCTGGGTGACCTGAGCCTGGCCGAATTCACCCGCACGATGGTGGCCATCACCCAGTGGGTGGCGCCCGAGCAGGGCTGCGCCTACTGCCATGCGGGCGGAAACTTCGAGGCCGACGATCTCTACACCAAAGTCGTAGCGCGCAAGATGCTGCAGATGACCCGCACCGTCAACACCTCGTGGAAATCCCACGTGGCCGACACCGGCGTCACCTGCTACACCTGCCACCGCGGCAACCCGGTACCGGAAAACATCTGGTTCACCGACTCCGGCCCCACGGCGCGCTCGCGTCACATGGGAGACCGGGCCGGGCAGAACTTCCCCTCCAAGGTGACGGCCTACGCTTCCCTGCCGGTCGACCCGTTCACCCCCTTCCTCAAGGAAGCCAAGGAGATCCGCGTCTACGGCACCACCGCGCTGCCCGAGGGCAACATGCAGTCGATCAAGCAGGCGGAATGGACCTACAGCCTGATGACGCACATGTCCGACGCGCTGGGCGTGAATTGCACCTACTGCCACAACTCGCAGTCGTTCGGCTCGTGGGAGGGCAGCACGCCGCAGCGCGCCACCGCCTGGCACGGCATCCGCATGGCGCGCTCGCTCAACAACACCTACATGGAACCGCTCACCGCCAACTTTCCGAAAGAACGCCTCGGGCCGGAGGGTGACGTCGCCAAGGCCAACTGCGCGACATGCCACCAGGGCGCCTACAAGCCGCTCTACGGTGCGGCCATGGCCAAGGACTATCCGGCCCTGTACGGCGCAGGCGCCACGGCCGCCGCCGCACCGGCCGCCATGCCGGCCGCCGTCGCCAAAGCGCGCAAACCGGCCGCACCTGCCAAATAAGCCTGGTCGACCGCTTCATCGTCTTGTTGCAACCCCCCTTTTGAGGCGCCCTTCGGGGCGCCCTTTTTTTTCCCCTGCGCCACCCATGCACACCGCGGCCGGCGCGCTCGGGTAGGATTCCGGCCTGTGACCCCACGCTCCGCTTCGTCATCGACCATGCGCGCCCCAACGACCCGCCCTTCCACCGCCGCCCGCCGCGCGGCGCCCAGCCCGGACCTCGACTGACCATGGCCCTCGCATTCCCCTTTTCCGCCATCGTCGGCCAGGACGAAATGAAACTCGCGTTGCTCATCGCTGCGGTCGACCAGACCGTGGGGGGCGTGCTCGTCTTCGGCGACCGCGGCACCGGCAAGTCCACCGCAGTGCGCGCGCTGGCGGCTCTGCTGCCGGAAATGCCCGCGGTGCCCGGCTGCCCTTATCACTGCGATCCCAAGGCCGACCGCGCGGGTTGCGGGGATTGCCATGCGCGCGATGCCAAGGGTGCGAAGAAGCCGGTCTCGGTCGCCGTTCCGGTGATCGACCTGCCGCTGGGTGCCACCGAAGACCGCGTGGTCGGCGCCCTCGACCTCGAACGCGCCCTCACCCAGGGCGAAAAGGCCTTCGAGCCCGGCCTGCTCGCGCGCGCCAATCGCGGCTTCCTCTACATCGACGAGGTCAACCTGCTCGAAGACCATCTGGTCGACCTGCTCATCGACGTCGCCGCGTCGGGTGAAAACGTGGTCGAGCGCGAAGGGCTCTCGGTGCGCCACCCGGCCCGCTTTGTCCTGGTGGGTAGCGGCAACCCCGAGGAGGGCGAGTTGCGCCCGCAGCTGCTCGACCGCTTCGGGCTGTCGGTGGAGGTCAAGACACCCGCGGGCCTGGCCGAGCGCATCGAGGTGGTCAAGCGCCGCGACGCGTTTGAACGCGACCGGGCGGGTTTCATCGCGCAATGGAAGAAGGAGGACGAGAAGCTGCGCAAGAAGATCATCGACGCACGCGCGCGGCTTTCCAGGGTGGCAGTGCCCGACGCCGCCCTGGAGCGCGCCGCGCGCCTGTGCATGCGCCTGGGCACCGACGGACTGCGCGCCGAACTCACCCTCCTGCGCGCCGCGCGCTCGCTGGCGGCCTTCGACGGCAAAGCCAGCGTCGACGACCAGCATGTGCGCCGCGTGGCGCCCTCGGCCTTGCGCCACCGCCTGCGCCGCGACCCGCTCGACGACGCCGGTTCGAGCGTGCGCGTCGAACGTGCCATCGAGGAAATCTACGCCTCATGAGCGAGCCGCCGGCAGGCGCGCCGGCGCCGGCGCGCTGGGCCGATGCCCTGGCCGCCCTGCATCTCTTCGCGCTCGATCCGCACGGGCTGGGCGGGATCTGCGTGCGCGCGCCCGCCGGCCCGGTGCGCGAGCGCTGGCAGGGCTGCCTCGCCGCCGCGCTCGCACCGGGGGCACCGTCGCGCCGTCTGCCGCTGCATGCCACCGAAGCGCGCATCCTGGGCGGGCTGGACCTTGCCGCCACGCTCGGCGCCGGCCGGCCGGTTGCCGAAAAGGGCATCCTCGCGCAGACCGACGGCGGCGTCCTCACCGTCGCCATGGCCGAGCGGATCTCGCCGGCCACCACGGCGCATCTGACGCAGGCCCTGGACCGCGGCGTGATCGCGATCGCCCGCGACGGCTTCACCGCCAGCGCGCCGGCGCGCATCGGCGTGGTCGCGCTCGATGAAGGCATTGCCGACGACGAACATGCGCCCGCCGCGCTCCTGGACCGCCTGGCGTTCCACCTGGATCTGACCGACATCGGCCTGCGCGATGCCGATGACATGCCGCACGACCCCGACGCGCTCGCCGCCGCGCGCGCGCTGCTGCCCGCGGTCCGGGTGGACGCCCCGCTGATCGAGGCGCTGTGCGCCACAGCCCAGGCACTCGGTATCGACTCTGCGAGGGCGACCCTGCTGGCCGTGCATGCCGCGCGCTGCGCCGCCGCCACGGACGGCCGCACAACGGCCGTCGAAGACGACGCCTCCCTGGCCGCGCGCCTGGTGCTCGCCCCGCGCGCCACCCGCCTGCCGCCCCGCGCCGACGATGCGCCGCCGGAGGCCGCGGAGAACGAACCGCCCCTTGAACCGCCCCCTGAACCGCCGCCAGAGGAAAACCCGCCGCCCCCGGACGCTGACGACCCGCCGGACCCGCTGCCGCCCGACGAGCGCGTGCTCGAGGACCTGCTGCTGGCCGCCGCCGCCGCCGCCATGCCGCGCGGCCTCCTGGCGCAACTCAAGGGCGCGGAGAACCGCGCCCGGCGCTCCCCCGGCGGCGGGCGCGCCGGCGCGGTACAAAAGGAGGCCAAGCGCGGCCGGCCTGCCGGCGTGCGCGTCGGCGAACCCCGCCGCGGCGACCGCCTCAACATCATCGAAACCCTGCGCGCGGCAGCGCCCTGGCAGCGCCTGCGCCGCAGCGAGTCCGCCGCCGGCGCGCGCCGGGCACGGGTGGATGTGCGCGCCCAGGACTTCCGCGTCACCCGCTACAAGCAGAAGGCCGAAACCGCCACCATTTTCGTGGTCGACGCCTCGGGTTCCGCCGCCCTCAACCGTCTGGCCGAGGCCAAGGGCGCCGTCGAACTCCTGCTCGCCGACTGCTACGTCAGGCGCGACCGCGTCGCACTGATCGCCTTTCGCGGTCGCGGCGCCGAGCTGCTGCTGCCGCCGACCCGCTCGCTGGTACGCGCCAAGCGCAGCCTGGGCGGCCTGCCGGGCGGCGGCGGCACCCCGCTGGCCGCCGGGATCGATGCGGCCGCCAGCCTGGCCGAGGCGGTGCGCCGGCACGGCGAAACGCCGTCCATCGTCTTCCTGACCGACGGCAAGGCCAACATCGGCCGCGCCGGCACCCCCGGACGGGAGGCCGCCGAGGCCGACGCCCTGTCCGCGGCGCGCGCCCTGCGCGTCGCCGGCGTGGCCACCCTGCTGGTCGATACCTCGCCGCGCACCCAGCCGCAGGCGCAGCAACTGGCGCGTGAAATGAATGCCCTGTACCTGGCCCTGCCTTATGCCGATGCGCACGGGCTGTCGGCCGCAGTCCGCGCCGCGCTGCCCGCCGCGCCGGCCTAGAACCTGCTTCCGCCCCATCGGCCGTCCCATCCCATCGGCCGTCCCGTTCCAGCCGCCGCCCCGTCCGCGGCCAGCCGGTGCCGCAACACCCCGGCTGTCCTTGTCCCCAGGCACTTTGCGGTGATGTAAATTAAACTTGACACTATGAAAGAGGTCAGTACACTGACACTTGATTGAGGCGCCACGCCCGGCATTCGGAGGCAGCGCGCGCCCGCAAGGAGACCCATGGACACCGTAGCAGTCGTGCTGGAACAGCCGGAGCGCCTGGTGCTTTCCCGACTGCCATTGACCCCGCCCGGTGCCGCGGATGTGGTGGTCGACATCGAATGGAGCGGCATATCCACCGGCACCGAGCGGCTGCTCTGGTCGGGCCGCATGCCGCATTTTCCCGGCATGGGCTATCCGCTGGTGCCGGGCTACGAGTCGGTCGGGCGCGTCGTCGAAGCCGGCACCGCGTCATCCCGCCGGGTCGGTGAGCGGGTGTTCGTGCCGGGCGCGAAATGCTACGGCGACGTGCGCGGCCTGTTCGGCGGCGCGGCCGCCCGCGTGGTCGTGCCGGGCGAGCGCGCCTTGCCGATCGCCGAATCGTTCGGCGAACTCGGCGTGCTGCTGGCCCTGGCCGCCACCGCCTACCATGCCTGTTCGGTCGAAGGTGCGCGCCAGCCCGACCTGATCGTGGGCCACGGCGTGCTCGGCCGCCTGCTGGCCCGCCTGGCGGTGGCCGCCGGCGCCGCGCCGACGGTATGGGAGACCAACCCCGGGCGCCGCGCGGGCGCGGCGGGTTACGCGGTGATCGACCCGGCCACCGACGCGCGGCGCGACTACCGCACCATCTGCGACGTGAGCGGCGCCGGCGACCTGCTCGATACCCTGGTGGCGCGCCTGGCGCCCGGCGGCGAGATCGTGCTGGCCGGCTTCTACGACGCGCCGCTCTCTTTCGCCTTCCCGCCCGCCTTCATGCGCGAGGCGCGCCTGCGCATCGCCGCGCAGTGGCATCCGGACGATCTCATGGCCGTGCGCGCGCTGGCCGAATCCGGCCGCCTCTCGCTCGACGGCCTGATCAGCCACCGCCAACCGGCGCTCGAAGCCGATGCCGCCTACCGTACCGCTTTCGGCGATCCCGCCTGCCTCAAGATGATCCTGGACTGGAGAAACATGCAATGAGTACAACCCTTGACGCCAACGCCACCTCGGTCGTGCAGTTCCATGCCCGCCTGCGCGACGAAGCCGCGCAGGAACCGTCCGCGCCCGCCGAAACCGCCGGCGATGCGCCGGCCAAGGAAACCCAGATCATCGCCATCTACGGCAAGGGCGGCATCGGCAAGAGCTTCACACTCGCCAACCTGTCCTACATGATGGCCCAGCAGGGCAAGAAGGTGCTCCTGATCGGCTGCGACCCGAAGAGCGACACCACCTCGCTTCTGTTCGGCGGCAAGGCCTGCCCGACCATCATCGAGACCTCGTCGAAGAAAAAGCTCGCCGGGGAAGCCGTCTCCATTGGCGACGTGTGCTTCAAGCGCGACGGGGTCTTCGCGATGGAACTCGGCGGCCCCGAGGTCGGGCGCGGCTGCGGCGGGCGCGGCATCATCCACGGCTTCGAGACCCTCGAGAAGCTCGGCTTCCACGACTGGGGCTTCGACTACGTGCTGCTCGATTTCCTGGGCGACGTGGTGTGCGGCGGCTTCGGCCTGCCGATCGCGCGCGACATGTGCCAGAAGGTGATCGTGGTCGGCTCCAACGACCTGCAGTCGCTCTACGTGGCCAACAACGTGTGCAGCGCGGTGGAGTACTTCCGCAAGCTCGGCGGCAATGTCGGCGTCGCCGGCATGGTGATCAACAAGGACGACGGCACCGGCGAAGCCGCCGCCTTCGCGGCCAACGCCGGCATCCCGGTGCTGGCGGCGATTCCCGCCCACGAGGACATCCGCCGCAAGAGCGCCAGCTACGAGATCATCGGCCGGCCGGGCACGCAGTGGGCGCCGCTGTTCGAGACGCTCGCCACCAACGTCGCCGAAGCGCCGCCGGTGCGGCCCCGGCCGCAGACCCAGGACCAGTTGCTGGGCCTGTTCTCGGCCGAATCCACCGGGCGGGATTTCCAGATGGAACCGGCGACCCTGTTCGACATGGTCGGCAAGACCGAGGTCATCCGGCCCAGCCTCGAAGTGGTCTACGACAACGTCTGAACGGACCCCATCATGGACGCCACCGCGACCACGCCGCCCGCTCCCGCCGCCCCGCCCGCGGCCGCCGTCCCTCATCCGCAGGCACTCGAAGGCGACGGCCTCGGCTGCCATTCCGGCAAGGAGCAGCTAGAGGCGGCCGCCCGCTCGGCGGGCAAGAGCGAGACCCTGGACCAGTACGCGCGCGATTACCCGAGAGGCCCGCACGACCAGCCGCAGTCGATGTGCCCGGCCTTCGGCTCGCTGCGCGTGGGCCTGCGCATGCGCCGCACCGCGACCGTCCTGTCGGGCTCCGCCTGCTGCGTCTACGGGCTCACCTTCACCTCGCACTTCTACGGCGCCAAGCGCACCGTGGGCTACGTCCCCTTCAACTCCGAGTCGCTGGTCACCGGCAAGCTCTTCGAGGACATCCGCGAGGCGGTCTACAAGCTCGCCGACCCCGCGCTCTACGACACGGTGATCATCACCAACCTGTGCGTGCCCACCGCCTCGGGCGTGCCGCTGCAGTTGCTGCCCAAGGAAATCAACGGCGTGCGCATCATCGGCATCGACGTGCCGGGCTTCGGCGTGCCCACCCATGCCGAGGCCAAGGACGTGCTGGCGGGCGCCATGCTGCGCTATGCGCGCAGCGAGGCCGAACAGGGCCCGGTGGCGGCGCCGCGCGGCGGCCGCGCCGCCAAGCCCACCGTCACGCTGGTGGGCGAGATGTTCCCCGCCGATCCGGTGGGCATCGGCATGATGCTCGAGCCGATGGGCCTGGCCGCCGGGCCGGTGGTGCCCACCCGCGAGTGGCGCGAACTGTATGCCGCGCTCGATTGCGCCGCGGTGGCGGCCATCCATCCTTTCTACACCGCGAGCTTCCGCGAATTCGAGGCCGCCGGCCGCCCCATCGTCGGCTCGGCCCCGGTCGGCCATGACGGCACGGAAGCCTGGCTGCAGGCCATCGGCAACGCGGCCAACGTGGCCCAGGACAAGATCGACGCCGCCAAGAACCGCTTCCTGCCGGCCATCCGCGGCGCGCTCGCCGGCATGCCGGTCAAGGGCCGTATCACGCTCTCCGGCTACGAGGGCTCCGAACTGCTGGTCGCGCGCCTGCTCATCGAAAGCGGCGCCGACCTGCGCTATGTCGGCACCGCCTGCCCGAAAACCCCTTGGAGCGAACCGGACCGCCAGTGGCTCGAGGCCAGGGGCGTGCATGTGCAATACCGCGCCTCGCTGGAGCAGGACCTGGCCGCCTTCCATGAATTCAAGCCCGACCTCGCCATCGGCACCACGCCGGTGGTGCAGGCCGCCAAGGAGGCGCGCACCCCGGCGCTGTACTTCACCAACCTGATCTCCGCGCGGCCGCTGATGGGCCCGGCCGGCGCGGGTTCGCTCGCGGCGGTGGTCAACGCGGCGCTCGGCAACAAGGCGCGCTTCGACACCATGAACGACTTCTTCGCCGGCGTCGGCACCGGCCATGCGGCCGGCATCTGGGAAGACGTGCCGAAGGACCGGCCGGAGTTCCGCGACCAGGTGCGCCGCCAGGTGATCAAGATGCACAAGAAGCGCAAGGCCGAGGAGATGATCTGATGCTGGTACAGGACCACGACCGCGCCGGCGGCTACTGGGGCGCCGTGTATGTGTTCACGGCCATCAAGGGGTTGCAGGTCGTCATCGACGGCCCGGTGGGCTGCGAGAACCTGCCGGTCACCTCGGTCCTGCATTACACCGACGCCCTGCCGCCGCATGAACTGCCCATCGTCGTCACCGGCCTGGCCGAGGAGCAGCTTGGCCGCGAGGGCACCGAGGGTTCGATGAAGCGCGCGCATGCCGTGCTCGATCCCGACCTGCCCGCCGTGGTGGTGACCGGCTCGATCGCCGAGATGATCGGCGGCGGCGTCACGCCGGAAGGCACCAACATCGCCCGCTTCCTGCCGCGCACCATCGACGAAGACCAGTGGCAGTGCGCCAACCGCGCGATGTACTGGCTGTGGACCGAATACGGCGAACGCAAGATCCCGGCGGTGAAGCCGCGCAAGCAAGGCGAGAAGCCCAGGGTCAACATCATCGGCCCCGCCTACGGCACCTTCAACATGCCCAGCGACTTGGCCGAGATCCGCCGCCTGATCGAAGGCATCGGCGCCGAGGTCAACATGACCTTCCCGCTCGGCAGCCACCTGGCCGACGTGGCCAGGCTGTCGAATGCCGAAGTCAACGTCTGCCTGTACCGCGAGTTCGGCCGCATGCTGTGCGAGGCGCTCGACCGGCCGTACCTGCAGGCGCCGATCGGATTGCACAGCACCACCAAGTTCCTGCGCTCGCTGGGTGAGCTGCTCGGCATCGACCCCGAGCCCTTCATCGAGCGCGAGAAGCACACCACCATCAAGCCGGTGTGGGACCTGTGGCGCTCGGTCACGCAGGACTTCTTCGGCACCGCGAGCTTCGCCGTGGTGGCCAACGAGACCTACACCCGCGGGCTGGCCAACTTCCTCGGCGAGGAACTGGGCCTGCCCTGCCAGTTCGCGGTGGCGCGCAAGCCCGGCGCGAAGACCGACAACGAGGAAGTGCGCCGCCTGATCCGCGAGAAGCCGCCGCTCGTCATGTTCGGCAGCTACAACGAGCGCATGTACCTGGCCGAGGGCGGGGGCGGCGGGCCGCCCGGCTTCCGCCCGAGCTACATCCCGGCCTCCTTCCCGGGCGCGATCATCCGCCGCCACACCGGCACGCCCTTCATGGGCTACGCCGGCGCCACCTATGTGGTGCAGGAAGTCTGCAACGCGCTCTTCGACGCCCTGTTCAACATCCTGCCGCTGGGCACCGACCTGGACCGCGTCGAGGCCACGCCGTCGCGCCTGCACCAGGAACTGCCGTGGCTGGACGAAGCCCGCGCCGTGCTCGACGACATCATCAACGCGCAGCCCGTGCTGGTGCGCATTTCGGCAGCCAAGCGCCTGCGCGACGAGGCCGAGCGCGATGCGCGCGACGCCGGCGAAACCCAGGTCGGCGTGCGGCACGTCGAGAAGGCCCGCGGCGCGATCGGCTGAGCCCGGCCGGCGCGCACGCGCGCCCTTAGGTGCCCCGGGCCGCCCTGGGGCCAGCCTGGGCCAGCCTTGGCCGCCCTGGGCCACCTGAAGACAGCCTGCCGACAGGTCAGAACTTGACCAGCAGGTTCAGGTGCAGCCGGTCATGGCCGCGCACGTTCTGCCGGTTGGTGACCTCCGCATTGGGCGCATTGCCGATCACCACCACGCCGTAGTCCAGCGCCAGGCTCAGCTGGGTGCGGTACTGCCAGCGCATGCCGAAGCCCATGCTGCCGACCGACTCGTAGGTCAGGCTGCCCGGTGCGGGCTGCAGGGAGCGCACCCGGCCGTGGTCGAAGAAGGCCAGCCAGCGGGTGCCCTGCCACCAGGGCGGGGTCCACACCTCGAGCGAGGCCGACACGCCCGCGTCGCCGGCCAGTGCGCGCTCGTTGAGCGCGCGCACCGATTGCGCGCCGCCGACGCCGAACTTCTCCCCGGAGATGAGCGCCGTGCCGGTGAACTGCGAGCGCACCCGCCCGGCCAGGAGCCAATCGCCCGCCATCCGCCAGCCGACGTCGCCGCCCAGGCGCAGCGCCGACCAGGCCGCCGTCAGGTTCTTGGAGGGATCCGCCGGCGGGTTGCAGGCATCGTAGTCGGCCTGCGCATTGTGCGTCCCGCCGGGAACATTGCGCGTGTAGTCGGCATTGAACGACAGCGTCACCCTGGCGCCCTCGTAGCGGCCGCTGTAGCTGCCGGTCAGCGGGCGGCTGGCGATGCGCGCGCAGGTGTTGGCGGCCGCCGCGGCCGCGGCGCTCAGGCCGGCGATGGTGATGTTGTTGTTGAACTGCTTGTCGTCGAACGAGAGGGTGAAATAGTCGCGATAGTCGCCGCGCGGCGCGAAGTACTGGGTGTACTGGATGCCTGCGAAACGGCCGCCGCCGGTGATGTTCACGCCAGCCGCCGTGCCGGAAGACACGTTCGACTCGGTCCAGTAGGCCGACACCATGCCGCCGGTGCCGTACACGGGCGCGCGGTAGAACACGCCCCACTGCCTGACCGCCGAGAGTCTCTCGGGGGACACGGTATAGGTGGCGGTGAGCTGGTGGTCGCGGTCGAACAGGTTGGCGTGGGAGGCGCCCACGGTCAGGCGGGTGATGCCGGTGGCGGCGGTGCCGGTGTTGGCCAGCTGCGCGAACGGGGTCAGGACCGCGTTCTCGCTCACCTCGAGGTTGGCATCGACACTGTCGGGCTTTTCGCCGGCCCGGAACGCGGTGACCACCCGCTTGGCCGGGTTCTCGTTGGCCAGCGCCAGGTCGCGCGCCAGGGTGAGCGTGTTCGGGCTCATGCCCTCCCGCAGGGACGGCAGGCTGGCGCGGATGTTGGCTTCGCTGAAATAGGTGGCGCCCTTGACGGCGACGCGGTCGAGCGTGAACACCAGCACCCGGAGTGCGATGGTCGCGCCGGCGTCCTGCGGCGGCACGATGACGCGGTAGAAGCCGTAGCCGGCCTCGTGGATCGCGCGCTCCAGGCGGCTCGCGGCCGCCTCGAGGCGGTCGAGCGAGATCGACGGCCCGACGAATTCGCGCAGAATCGTCTGCGCGGCCGCCTCGCCGATCGGGTTTTCACCCTCGATGCGAAAGCCCTTGACGGCGAGCACGGGCTCGGTCGGGGCGGCAGCGGCGGTAGGCGCGGCCGGTGGGACGGCCGGTGCTGCGGCGGCCTGGGCATACACCGCGCCCGGCGCGAGCGCGCCGGCGGCGATCACCGCCAGGCACACGCGGGCGGCAAGCGACCCGTCGCGCCGTGGCGCCAGCCTCGCAGGAAACTGCGGGGCGTCATGCCGTGGCGCCGGCGCCATCAGCGGGTGCAGGACAGGTTGGCCCGTGCCCGCAAGCCGAGCGTGACCAGGTCGATCTTGCGTACGCTGCTCGAATCCACGCGGTCCGGACGCGGCGTCGTGTCGCCCTGGATGAACGCGGGCGGCGCGGTCAGGCGCACCGGGGGCACCCCACCGAAGCCCGCGAACAGGGTCTCGCCGCGCCCGATGTCGAGCGACTGCCCGCCCGAGGCCACCGCCAGATGGCCGTCGCGCACGTACAGGTACAGGCCGTCCGCGGGAGCGGTCTGGGTCGTGCCACCGAAGAGCTGCTGCAGGTTGATCTGCAGGGTATCGGGACGCGGAGCCGGGTTGTTGATCACGTTGGACGGAACGTTCTGGAGCAATATGGGCCGGTTGTCGCCGCCGACCTGTGCTGCGGTTCCGACCGGAACGATCAGCACCTCCAGCGGCGCAGTCGGCGATGATACCGTAGCCTCGCCCTGCCAGGTATAGATCACGAAGCCGCTGCCCGGGGCGGCGGCCGGCTCGCCGGCGCAGGCGCCCTCGCAGACCAGGTCGATGCCGGTGCCGCGGATGCCCACCGTGGCTGTGGCGGTGGAAAAGCGCACCGCGGCCGGACGCGCCCGGCCGATCAGCCCGGTGAATGCGCGGATGCCGCCCTTGAGCAGGCCCAGCGCGAAGCTGCCCTCACCCGGACTGTTCGCATCGTAGGCGAATTCGTTGATGCGCACCCGCGTGCCGCCCTGCACCGTCACGCGCGTGTCGTCGCGGAATACCAGCACCGCCTGGCCGCCGGGCGGCGTCTCGAGCGTATCGCCCTTGTAGGCCGGCCCGCCGACGGCCACCAGCCGGCGCTCGCCGTTCTCGCCGATCGCGGTCAGCCCGCCCTGCACCTGCAGCACGCGCGCGCTGGCCGGCACCACCGTCTGCGCGCTCGCCTGCGCCAGCGGCGTGAGCGGGCGGCGGTTTTCCGCCCGGCAGTCTTCGCCGCAGATGCGCGCGTCGAAATCGGTGCCGCGGATGCCGACGGTGGCCGTCGAGGTGGTCAGCCGCCCGGCGGCGCTGCTGCGCTTGGTGATCAGGCCGGTCACTACCCGCATGCCGCCCTTGAGCAGGTTCATCACCAGGCTGTCGCTGGCGCCCGGCTGGTCGAACGCGAATTCGTCGATGGACATCGAGGTGTTGGGCCGCAGCGTCATCTTGGTGCCGTCGCCGAGCTTGATCACCGCCACGCTGTTGGCGCCGGTGGTCATCACGTCGCCGCGCTCGATGGTGGCACCGGAGCCGAGCACGCGGGCCGGCTGGCCCGGCTGCTGCGCCGCCGCCACGCCGCGCGAGAACTCCACTTCGCCCACCGGCGTGGCCTGGGCGGCCGGCACCGTTCCGAGAAGCGCCGCGATCTGCAGCAGCGCCGCGGCGACCGCACCGGTCCAGGCGCGCAGCATACCCTTCATTCGCTGCAGGTTGAGCAAGCGCTTACTCGCAGACATCGCCGCCTTCGACCACCAGGTCGTCCTTCTTCTTTTTCTCGCCCGCGGCGCCGCTGTTGGGTGCCGCCTGGGTTTGGTCCCTGGTCTGGTTGACGCCGGAGACCACGCTCTGCACCGGGTCGGCGCCCAGGGGCGGCGGCGGCTCCACCGCCGGCGGCTGGAAGCCCGCATAGCTGCCGGTGGCCGCCACGGCGATGAGGTCGCCCGCGCCGTTGAGAACCAGCGGGTTGCTCACCGCCGCCGGCACGCTGAAGCCCGCCGGCAGGTTCTGCAATTGCCCGTTGATCGACACCAGCGCGGCATTGGCGCCGCTGCCGCTGCCGCCTGCCACGCTCAGCGCCGAGTTGTTCAAATTGAGGTTGCCATTGGCCGCCAGCGCCGCGAACGCCCCGTCGCCCGACCCGCCCTGCAGCACGATCCCGCCGCCGGCGCTCACGCTCATGCCCGCACCCGCCGCGGTCGGGTCGATCCACGCCGCCGCGCCCGGCGCCGCACCGCCCAGAATGACCAGTTCCCCGCCCACGCTGATGTTCGCCTCCCCCGCCGACACCAGCGCGCTGCGCCCGTAGGCCGCGCCGGGCAGCGGGGTCGGAATCATCGCCGAGCCGCCCAGCACCGCGAGGCTGCCGGTGGTGGTGACGCTGAGCGTGCCGGTGGCCTTCACGCCGCTGATCGCGTCGGCCACGCTCGATTCGTTGCTGACCGTGATGGCGTTGCCGGTGAGCCGCACGTTCTGCGCGGTGATCAGCGCCGCGCCGGCCCCGCCGATCGACAGGCTGCCGCCCTGCGCGGTCAGCGCCACCGAGCCGCTGCCGAAGGCGTAGTCGCCGGTGACGCTGATCGAGCCGGTGGTCAGCAAGTCGAGCGAGGCGTTGGCCCCCAGGCTCAGGCTGCCGCTAGGCAGCGAGAGATTGCCCGTCGTGCCCAGGTATACGTCGCCGGCGCTGCCGCTGCCGGTGGCAGTGAGGGTGAACGGGCCGTTCAGGTTGAGGCGCTGGGCGGCGCTGCCCACGCCCACGGCAGTCAGGTTGATGGCGCCGGCGCTGCTGATCGCCGTGCCCGGCACGGACTGCAGCGCCCGCCCGCCGTTGACGGTGATGTTCACCGTCGAGGCGCCGGCGTCGATGTTGGCCAGGCTCAGGTCGCCGCCGCTGTGGGTGAGGCTGAGCCAGCCGTCGCCGGGCATGCTGATCCCGTCGACCGCCAGGCTGCCGGCGCTGTTGTTCAAGGTGACCGCGCTGCCCGAGGCCAGCGTGGCCGCGAAGCCGGCCACGCTGTTCGCCGGGCCGGACAGGTCGAACCCGCCACCGCCGGCCAGGTTCAGGCGCGCCGCCGCCGCGTTCGTGCCGCCGCGGATGGCGTAGCCGGCGCCCGGGCTCGCCGAGACGCCCGCGCCGGCGTCCAGGGTGACGATGCCGTTGGTGCGCAGGGTGGTCGTGCCCAGGGAGGCGACGATGTCCGGGCTCACCCCGCCGGTGGCGCGCAGCAGGATATTGCCGGTCGCCGCCGGCCCGCCGATGGTGTTGTCGTAGTTGAGCTTGATCGCCGCCGCCGCGTCCTCCCAGCTGGTGCCGGTGAGGGTGATGGCGCCCGCGCCGGTGGAGAGCACGCTGGCGTCGATGATCGCCAGGCCCTGGTTGTTGAACCCGAAGCTCGAG